>Ga0315900_10000049_pt1 | contig 199387 bp, 186 predicted proteins | sample LakEriMetagenome_FD_203521 | JGI IMG/M metagenome (GOLD analysis project Ga0315900, IMG submission 203521) | Freshwater fungal communities from buoy surface, Lake Erie, Ohio, United States - Buoy 12 MA114 | ecosystem: Environmental > Aquatic > Freshwater > Lake > Lake biofilm | place: USA...
GGGTGCAAAGTGGATAAACGGAGCTGCACAGTCAGCTTCCAAGCAGTCATTCCCTGACTGCTCCTGTTCACCCTCCGGAGAGGGTCACAGGACCTCCTGAGTTACACCACTCGGAGGGGCGCTACCTGGTCGGGGCTGAGGGTGAGGGCAAAGGGGATGTCCATCGAGCGTGCGAGCCGATGCCGGCTTGTGGATGAAGGCATGGTTCCATGATGAACACAGCGGCCGGCACGGGCCACAACCACTGCGGGCGGTGATGGTGTTGGCGAAGGCCTGTCCATGGCAGACCGTGGAAGACGTGAGAGCAGTGCTGGAGCAGCAGGATGGCGTGGAGGCGCTGATGGCTGGCGTGCTGTACGGGGGCGGACTGCGGTTGATGGAGGCATTGCGGTTACGGGTGCATGACGTGGACTTCCAACGCCGGTCGGTAGATCACCGTGCGCCAGGGCAAAAGCGTCAAGGATCGACGCACGATGCTGCCAGCAACGGTCGGCGAGAAGCTGCGAGTCCATCTGGAGGGGGTGCGCAGGCTGCACCGCCAGGACTGGCGAGGAAATATCCCCATGCGCCAGTGGAGTGGGGCTGGCCATGGGTGTTCCCGCAACACCACCTGGATCCCAGCCTGATTCAGAAAGCCGTGCGACGGGCAGTGCTCGCATCGGGAATCGTGACACCTGCCACCTGTCATACCTTCCGGCACTCGTTCGCCACCCACCTGCTGGAGCGGGGGCAGGACATCCGCACGATTCAGGAGCTGATGGGCCACAACGACGTCAACACCACCATGATTGACACCCACGTGCTGAACCGAGGCCCATTGGGGGTGGCCAGCCCCGCCGACCTTTTGTAACAATCCGGACTGTTATAGGCGGATCCGCCCATCAAAAGCGGAAAGCCTCCGACTTGGGCAAAGCAGTCTGGGGCGCAGGAAGTCCCAAGGGCGCCAGCCTGACGACTCACGTGCATAGGCGGCAAAAACGGCACAGCAGGACTTCATACGAGGATCCGTCCATTTAGCGTTAGGCGCCCTCCTCAGACCGATTCAGCAATGAAGCCAAGCAATTAGAATCACAGTAACCTCTCTCCAAGAAATCCTGGTTGCAATTATGAAAGTCTTTGTGTCTTGGCCAGGCAGGCGGGGCAAGAAGATTGGTGAAGCTTTCAAGACTTGGCTCCCTGATATTATTCAGTCTGTGGAACCTTTCTATTCGCCAGACATAGAGAAAGGTGAGCGATGGTCGTCGGAAATCGAGCAGAATCTAAGGGATTCCAAAGTTGGCATTATTTGCGTCACGCCAGAAAGCATGCTCTCTCCTTGGCTAATGTTTGAATCTGGAGCAATTAGCAATGCCAAGCTGACACGAGTATGCCCACTGCTCTTTCAAGTAGAACCAGCCCAGCTCCAGGGCCCACTAAGTCAGTTTCAAGCAACTCCCTACAGTGAAGACGAGGTAAAGAAACTAGTTTCTTCAATCAATGAGCTTCTCGATAGCCCGCTATCAGATGCACAGTTGCAACGAACTTTTAGCCGATGCTGGACTGAGCTAAATGACTCTGTAGGCGAAGCTTTATCCAGTCGCGAAGACGACGAAAAGCCGGCTGAACGTTCTATGGAAGATATGATTGAGGAGATTCTTACGACCGTAAGATCAGTTGCAAGCTCAGGTCTCGACGAAGATGCAAGGGCTCATTGGATACTGCTTTACAGGGCGCTCGTCGAGTTTGGCCAGCAAGCAGAGAAAATAGGCAGAACTGGATCGGAAGAAGGTGTGTATGAGCTTCTACAACTTACTGTTAAGCATCTGCAGTTGACCCTGAATTTAGCTAGCCCGAAGATTGCAAAGTCACCCAAGCAACAAGAGCTTGCAACGGAAGCGAAGATAATGATGAATGCCTTAACTAAAGCTATAAACGAAATTGCCCCCATCCCATTCTGACCGATCACAGCGCCTAACAAGCCCCTCGAGTGGACAGGCCGCCACAAGCTCTCTGCTTCGCCACTCCAAGTGCCGTGCCTGCCACTCAGGAGCAGCGTTATGCGGTCTCGTCATTGATCAAGCTTGAATCAGGGCATTCCGGCCTGGGGTTTTACACCAGTTGAAGGGATGTGGCCGACGCTCCTCTCGCCGAGCGCCACGGGTCTGTGAAGAACCTGCAACAGGCTGCTTGACAACCAGCGTCGGAGTGATTAAAAACTCATCGCGCGTTCAAATTTTTCAAAATGGGTAGAGACTGGAAACAAGATGTCCGCGAAAGTGTTTATCAGGTCTTGTGCGATCAGTTATACATACTACCTGAAAATATGAATGATGATCTCGATTTCGAAAAAGAACTTCTAAATGGGCCGGGCAATAGAGACCTGATGTTCGCTGCCCTCCAGAAAAGATTTTGGATTAAATTAGATGAGTTAGAATATTTACATCCAGATTCCATGACGGTTGGAGCCTTGATTGATTATATTCATGCGCGATTTTAGGGGTTCACTGATCGCGGCCTCACTCCCAAGAGTTTGTTCATTGGTCTGGAGACGTCATTCCACCCCATGCTCTGCAGATCATGGGGTCTCTTGGCGCTCGGAGAACACTGCTTTGGCCCTGAGCTTCAACTCATCAGGTTCTTTGGTGCCCATACCTGTTCTGGTTCAGACGCCAGTTTCGCGGCCTCTTCCGCACAGCCTTAACCGCGGTTCCCTGCGATCTCAACATAGCTTTGCCCTGCGCACACAACCGCCGTCCCGACAGCGTTGTGCAAGGCCATGTCGCCAGCACTAGGGCCAGTCCAGCACAGGTCCTCCGAGCCAAACGGGTCATTACATGTGCTGAGGATCGGTGCCGAGACGCTGAGGCGATGCGCTTGCCTTACTGCTAAACCTGCCATGTCACTCGTATCGCCCGACACACCAGAGTGCCCCTGGTGCGCTCGCACCCCTGTCACTCATTGATTACTGAGTGTGTCCGCCGATTTCGGCAGTGGCGCAGGGATTGACCATCTGCGAAGCTACCTTTAGCCAAGGATTGGCGTATGTTCAACCCCCCTCCTGCCAGCTCCCCGTCCCCCGGCGGTTCGCCGTTTGAGTTGCCCGACCTCATTTATCCGCCCCTGCCCTGGGCCTTCCAGAAGGCCGCCCCCAAAACCTCCCTCAACCCTTCCCAGGCCCGCTCGGCCCGGCCGCTGGTGCTCAACTTGATCGAGTTGATCCACTGGGCCTCGCTTCCGCTTGGCTTCTATGTGCTCGCCTACATCTTTGTCCATGCAGAGGTGATCGCTACCCATGTAGAGGGTGACCTGCTGCGGGTGTTCTGGCTGCAGCTGGGTATAGCCTGCCAGGTGTTTGGCGGCGGAATCAGCGGCATCCTGATGCACTTCCGCTTACTGACGATCAGATGAACGCGATGGTCCCCATGAGCATGGGTCGCGGTCGACCGAAATTGGCAAATAAAAAGCAGCTCGTTTCAATCAGATATAGTCCTGAAGTCATTGACTTTTTCAAGGCTTCCGGAGCTGGTTGGAAAGCTCGTATGGATTCTGTGCTCAAGGACTATGTCGAGGCTCATTCCACTGGCGATGTAAAGGGGGCCTAACATCATCATGGACCCGACCCGGCGCAATGGTATTGACTCGACCAAGAGCTTCTTCGGGCGGGTGATGATGAGCGATAGACAGGCTTCAAACCTCTTGCTAGCCTTTAAGTGAGATGTTCTGGTCATGGTAACGACAGCTGAAGTGTTTGGAGTCAATCGGAATCTTCCTCTCAATTACGTCGTGAGGGAATCGGCTGATGGACAATTGATTCAAAGCCTGGCCAGAGGAGAGCACTTAGTTATTTTCGGAAGTTCCAAACAGGGCAAGACTTGTCTCAGAAAACGGAATATAAGTGAGAACAAAGTCGTCGCAGTGAACTGCAGCAATAAGTGGCAATTAGCTGATCTCCATTCGGCTATTCTTAAGCAAGCTGGTTTTGAATTAACTCAGTCAACGTCCAAGGCTACGACAGGGAAAGCAAAGATTCTCGCCAAGATATCGGCGAAACTATTTGGTTCAGGAATAGATGGAGGTATAGAAGGAGAACATACTTCTTCAAGCCAGAAGACAACCACGCCTTTGGAGCTCGACCCAGAGGATGTAAATGACGTCATTAAAGCGCTGAATAGTGTTAACTTTAGTAAGTTCATTATTCTCGACGATTTTCACTATCTCCCAGTTGAAACACAACAGGACTTCGCGGTCGCATTAAAGGCTTTTCATGAAGAGTCAAACCATTGTTTTGTCATTGTAGGTGTTTGGCTTGACGAGAATCGCATAACTGACTATAATGGAGATCTCGCCGGAAGGATTGTTTCGATTAATGCCGACAAGTGGGAGGACAAAGAGCTTAGAAAAGTTATTTCATCAGGAGAGAGTCTGCTGGGGATTAGGTTTAGGCCAGGATTCGTAGATCAATTGCTAAGAGAGTGCGCTGGTAGTGTCTACATTGTGCAAGAAGCCTGCAGTCAATGCTGCTTTTCAGCAGGGATTCACAAAACTCAGCCTAAGCCAGTTGAAATCGGTTCAACTGCTATCGCTCAAGAGATAGTCTCGCAAATTGTCGGGGATCAATCTGCAAGATATCATCGTCTAATGTCGCAGTTTGCTGATGGACCACAGAATGCCACACTTGAAATATATAGATGGTTGCTTTTGCCGATTATTCACTTCAAGGCTGATAAATTACGCCATGGCATTAGTCTCTTGGAAATCAAAAGACTCATCATGCGTTTTCATCCTATGGGTAGAGAGATCAAATCCAGTGATTTAGATAACACACTTGAGTCCGTCGCAGCATTACAAGCCGAAAGACGTATTCGACCTATTGTTCTTGATTATGATAGGACAGGTCAAAGACTTAGAGTCGTAGATAGTGGATTTCTGATCTGGCTTCAGCTTCAAACAGCTAAAGAGCTCCTTACAGCTTCGGGATTAAAACTAAAGGCAAGGCCAGGATCATCGTCATGGCTAGACTGATTAAATGTTATTCTGATTTCAATTTGGCTTGTCTATGAGTAGGGCAATCTACGCTGAGTTAATTCCCTGCTGTCTAACATCAAGATGCAGAAGACGGGACTAAGGATTTCGTCTAGCTTGGATCTCAGCCGCTTCTGATCTGGAGCGTTCCAGCACACTGTTGAAAGGCAGCCGCCCATGGTACCGGGTAGCGGTACCATGGTAGCATGAAGCGCAAGCACCAGCGAACCCTTGAGCTTCTCCCGTCCTGTAAGCGGCAGCCTGCCGTGGAGGGACATCGAAGCCCTGCTTCAAGGGCTTGGTGGGAAGGCAAGCGAGAGGGCTGGCAGCCGCGTCGCGGTCGTTCTGTTTGGCGAAGTCAGGGTCTTCCACAGACCCCACCCATCGCCTGATACAGACAAGGGTGCTGTTGCTTCAATCCGCAAATGGTTCGAGGAAAAGGAGTGACACCATGAATCTGATGACAGTCGACGGCTACCACGCAAGGATTGAGTACAACGAAGAAACAGATCAGTTTCGGGGAGAGATCCTTGGAATCTCCGGAGGAGCGGACTTCTATGGGTCAAGCCCTGATGAGCTTCGTCGTGAGTTCAAGAAGTCGCTGGAAATCTTTCTTGAAGTCTGCAAGGAGCAAGGGATTCAGCCGCGTAAACAGTATTCCGGCAAGTTCAATCTGCGAATTCCTCCTGAACTGCACGAGAAGCTGGCGATGACCGCGGAGGAACAGGGAAAGAGTCTCAACACGCTTGCTCAGGAGGCGCTTCAGAAAAGTGTCACGGCTTAGAGGAACGGATAACATGCCCCCGAGTGGAAAGGCCACCGATCCCTTTTCTGCGTTGTCAAGTCCTTGCCTGCCACTCAGGGGCAGCGTGAATAGCCAGAGCAGAGGGATGCACGAACGTCGCGGGCGTGACTACAATGTGGTCACGCCTGAGGGCTGTAGCCGTGGTTCGAGCGAAGCTGGTCAAAATCGGCAACTCAAGAGGGATCCGTCTCGCCAAGCCGCTGCTTGAGGTTGCAGGCCTGGCTGACGAAGTCGAGATCGAGGCGGCTCCAGGGGTGCTGACCATCAGGCCATCGGGTCATCCGAGGGCGGGCTGGGCGGAGGCGGCATCGTCCTTCCAGCCGGAGGGACTTCTCGATGAGATGAGCTCCACACGGTTTGATGAAGAAGAGTGGTCATGGTGACTGAAGAACACATCTCAAGAGGCGATATCTTCCTTGTCGCGTTGAATCCCACTCGCGGATCTGAAATCAGAAAGACGAAGCCATGTGTCATCGTGTCGCCGGACGAGCTGAATTCTCACCTACGCACTTTCATCGTTGCGCCGCTCACAACTGGTGGTCATCCATACCCTTTTCGTGTGCGTTGCACGTTTGATGGTAAAGACGGTCACGTTGTGGCTGATCAGCTGAGAGCTGTAGACAGGGAACGTCTCGTCAAGCTATTGGGGAGACTTTCGGAGACTACGATCCATGATCTGCTGGGTGTTCTTCAAGCGATGTTCGCTGTGTAGAAGCCTGGCCAACACGGACATGAACCTGACCCACCTGATGCTGATCGTTCCCGAAGCCAGATCAACCGGAATCGGCAAACGAGCCGTCGCAGCGATCGAGCGCACTGTCGAGTCAGTGGAAGCCTGTAGCGAGACCGAGCTTGCGGTGTTGAAGGTCAACGTTCGCGGCCTCCACTTCTGGACTGCACAGGGCTTCTGCCATCGCCGGAACGCAGCTGGCGATCACTTTGGGCAACGCCGTCCTGAGCGCTGGATTTCAGGCAAATCGCTCCGCGCAACCTGATCCGATCCGGCGACTGCGCGGAATGCAGGCGCTGCACGCCATCGACCCCATCCCTAGGGTGTCTGCACGGGCAGATGCAGGACCCTGAAGACAGTGGAGAAGGTGCTGGTGCCGCAAGCCCATGCCAGGGCACCGGGCCGGCCGCCCGCTGCCGGCATGGCCTGGATCCCGGGGGGCTCCTTCCTGATGGGCTCCGACGGGCACTACCCCGAGGAGGCGCCTGCCCACCGGGTGGTGGTGGATGGCTTCTGGATCGACCGCACGGCGGTGACCAACGCCCAGTTCCTGAAGTTCGTGAAGGCCACCGGCCACGTGACCCTGGCGGAGCAGGCCGCCGATCCGGCCCTGTATCCCGACGCCCGGCCGGAGCTGCTGCAGCCGGCCTCGATCGTGTTCGTGCCGCCGCCAGGGCCGGTGGCCAAGGGCGATCCCTACCGCTGGTGGCAGTACGTGGCCGGGGCCGACTGGCGCCATCCCGAGGGGCCGGGCAGCTCGATCAAGGGGCGCGAGCGCCATCCGGTGGTGCACATCGCCCATGCCGATGCCCTGGCCTACGCGGCCTGGATCGGCAAGCAGCTGCCCAGCGAGGCGGAATGGGAACGGGCGGCGCGGGGCGGCCTGGAGGGCGTGGACTTCCCCTGGGGGAATGAGCTCCACCCCGGCGGCCGGATGCTGGCCAACACCTGGCAGGGCGACTTCCCGCACCACAACAGCCGCGCCGATGGCTGGGAGCGCACGGCGCCGGTGGGCAGCTATCCGGCCAACGGCTATGGCCTGCTCGACATGATCGGCAACGTGTGGGAGTGGACCGACGACTGGTACCAGGAGCACGGCGCCCGGCTGGCGGCCCCCCAGGCCCAGGGCTGCTGCGCCGCTCTGCCACACAACCCCCGTGGCGCCGTCGATGCCGAGGCCAGCATCGATGCCAGCTCCCAGCACGGCAGCATTCCGCGCAAGGTGGTGAAGGGCGGCTCCTTCCTCTGCGCCCCCAGCTACTGCCGCCGCTACCGGCCGGCGGCGCGGATGGCCCAGGGGATCGACACCTCCACCTGCCACCTCGGCTTCCGCTGCATCGTGCGGCCGGCGTAGCAACGCGCACAAAACGCAGCAGATCACGGAGATGCCAACGCCTCCAGCCGTGGATACGTTGCCCAGTAGCGCAACTCCCCGCCCGCGATGCCTCTCAACGAATACAAGCCCGGTGCCGCCTTCCCGGGCGTGATCGGCCGCACCGCCGATGTGTCGACTCCCGCCTGGCCGATGCCCAACCGGGCGAAGGACGGTGCGCCGAATGTGCTGTTCATCGTGCTCGACGACACCGGTTTCGGGCAGCTCGGTTGCTACGGCAGCCCGATCGCCACGCCGAACCTCGATGCCCTGGCCGCCGATGGCCTGCGCTTCAGCAACATGCACACCACGGCGCTCTGCTCGCCGTCACGCAGCTGCATGCTCAACGGCCGCAACCACCACTCCAACGGCCTGGCCTGCATCACCGAGGGGTCGATGGGCTTCCCCGGCTCCAACGGCATCATCCCGTTCGAGAACGGCTTCCTCTCCGAGATCCTGCTGCAGCACGGCTACAACACCTACGCCATCGGCAAATGGCACCTCACCCCCGCCGAACAGACCTCAGCGGCCGGCCCCTACGACCGCTGGCCCCTGGGCCGGGGCTTCGAGCGCTTCTACGGCTTCCTCGGCGGCGACACGCACCAGTACTACCCGGAGCTGGTGCAGGACAACAGCCAGGTGGAACCGCCGGCCACGCCGGAGGAGGGCTACCACCTCACCCCCGATCTGGTGGCGAAGGCCAGGGCGATGATCGCCGACTCCAAGCAGGTGGCGCCCAACAAACCCTTCTTCATGTACTTCTGCACCGGCGCCATGCATGCGCCCCACCACGTGCCGAAGGAATGGGCCGACAAATACAAGGGCAAATTCGATGGCGGCTGGGACGCCTACCGCGAGCACACCTTCGCGCGCCAGAAGGAGCTGGGCATCATCCCGGAAAGCACCGTGCTCTCCCGCCACGACCCGGACGTGCCCGACTGGAACGGCCTCTCGGCTGAGGAGAAACGGCTGTATGCCCGCATGATGGAAGTGTTTGCCGGTTTCCTGGAGCACACCGACCATCACATCGGCGAGCTGATCGCTTTCCTCAAGGAGATCGGCGAGTACGACAACACCCTGATCATGGTGATCTCCGACAATGGCGCGAGCTCCGAGGGCGGGCCCACCGGATCAGTGAATGAGGGCAAGTTCTTCAACAACGTGCCGGAGAACCTGGAGCAGAACCTGGCCGCCATCGACGACATCGGCGGGCCGAAGTACTTCAACCACTACCCCTGGGGCTGGACCCACGCCGGCAACACCCCCTTCCGGCGCTGGAAGCGCGAGACCTACCGGGGCGGCACCAGCGATCCCTTCATCGTGAGCTGGCCCAAGGGGATCGTCGCCCGCGGTGAGGTGCGCTCCCAGTACTGCCATGCGATCGACATGGTGCCCACCGTGCTCGACGCCCTCGGCATCGAGGCACCCACGGCGATCCGCGGCGTGACCCAGAGCCCGATCGAGGGCTTCTCCCTCACCTCCTGCTTCGCTGATCCCGGCGCGCCGAGCCTCCATCTCACCCAGTACTTCGAGATGTTCGGCCATCGCTCGCTCTATCACGAGGGCTGGCGCGCCGTGTGCCCCTGGCCCGGCACCTCGTTTGTGGAATCGGGCCGGCGCTTCGGCGATCCGATCAGCTACGACGAGCTGATCCAGCTCGATGCCCACGGCTGGGAGCTCTACAACCTCCACGAGGATTTCGCCGAAACCAACAACCTGGCCGCCCAGGAACGCGAGCGGCTGATCGCCATGATCGGCATGTGGTATGTGGAGGCCGGCAAGTACAACGTGCTGCCGATCGACAGCCGCGGCACCCAGCGCTTCGCCGTGGAGCGGCCCCAGATCACCGCCGACCGCCAGCGCTACATCTATTACCCGGGCACCCAGATGGTGCCGGCCAATGCGGCGCCGCGGGTGCTCAACCGGCCCCATTCGCTGTCGGTGGAGGTGGAGGTGCCCGAGGGCGGCGCCGAGGGGGTGCTGTTCAGCATGGGCGGCAACGACGGCGGCTTCGCCTTCTACGTGCAGAACGGCCAGCTCACCTACGGCTACAACTACGTGGCCGAGCAGTTCTTCCGCGTGCGCTCCAGCGGCCCGATCCCAGCCGGCCATCACATCGTGAGCGCCGAATTCACCCCCACCGGTCCGGCCGATCTGGCTAACGGCAAGGGCACCCCGGCCAAGGTGGTGCTGTTTCTCGATGGCCAGCCGGTGGGCGAGGGCGAGCTGCCGGTGACGATCCCGCTCAGCCTCGGCCTGGCGGCCGGCGTGGCGGTGGGGGCCGATCCCGGCTCGCCGGCCATGCCCGATTACAAGCCCCCCTTCGCCTACGCCGGCCACATCAAGCGGGCGCTGGTGGATGTGAGCGGCACGCCGGTGGTGGATCTGAAGGAGCAGATGCGCCAGATCCTGGCCCGCCAGTGAGGGCCGCCATGGCGGCGCGGCTGCCATTGCTGGGGGCGGGCCTGGCGGCGGTCGCGATCGCCTATCTGGGAGCCCGCCACCTGCCGGCCCTGCCCTCCACCTTGCTCACGGCAGTGCTGCTGGCAGGCGGTTCGGTGGCCAGCGGCCGCACCCGCACCCCCTGGCGCTGGTGGACCGTGGTGGGGGCCTGTTGCGGCGGCCTGCTGGGCACGGCGATGGTGGTGGCCCAGAAGATCCAAAGCGCCGATCCCCAGGCCGGCCTCCACCTGCGGCTGGCGATGGTGGGCTGCCTGATGGTGGCCGGCGCCATCGGCGGCCGCAGCTTCAGCCGCGATGCGGGCCAACCCGACCGCCGGCGCCCCAAGGACACGTTGCGCTCCGCCAGTGCCCTCACCACCGGCATCTTCGCCACCCTGGTGACCTTCACCTTCCTGCATTCAGGCCTGGATCAGGCGCGCACGGTGTCAAGCCGGCTGAGTACCTCCCTCACGATTCTGGTGCTCAGCCTCAGCGGCCCCGGCTGGGTGGCCCACCAGCTCAGCGAGGGCTATCGGCACCGCCGGGAGCTGGGGCCCAACCCCAGGAGGGAGTTGGATCGATCGTCATGAGCGGCATCTAAAGGCCCGCGCCCGCACAAGCCCAAGGATTGATCCTGAACAGAACCCTTCATTACGTCCTATTAAAGGCGTGCCAATCCAGAACTTGATCACCTGGTCGTGACCAACAAGTCCTTGCACTGATCTTGTCGTCCAACACAGCCTTTCACTGATCGTCCATCACAACGGCATGACACCCTCCCTCCTGCGCCATTGTCTACTCGCCTCCCTGGCCAGTCTCGGCTTGATCAGTGGAGCGATCGCCAAACCAGCGGCACCATCAGGCCCTCAACAGGTCGGTGGGGGCCCGAGCCAGGTGCAACCCACCCGGCTCGGGCGTCTGCAGCTGGAGAACGGCTATCCCAGCAAGGCCACGGCCGAGCTGCTCTACGACGAGCTCGACTTCCAGCGGGCCACCCAGGCCTACCTCTGGGCCCTGCCGGCCGTGGGCTTCAAGGCGCTCTACGACGCCCAGGCCAAGACCTTCGGTGCCCGCAACGGCGATGTGGTGCTCTACCAGACCCTCAAGGACAAAGCGGGGATGCTCACCCCCAACATCACCACCCTCTACGCCTTCAGCTTCTGGGATCTCGCCAAACAAGGGCCCCTGGTGGTGGAAGTGCCCGCCGGCCTCACCGCCGGGGGCGTGCTCGACATCTGGCAGCAGCCGATCACCGACATGGGTCAGACCGGCCCTGACAAGGGCGCCGGCGGCAAATACCTGATCCTTCCACCCGGCATGGCCGATCCGGTGGCCCCGGGCTACCGGATCGTGCGCGCCAGCAGCAACCAGATCTGGTTCGGCACCCGGGGCCTCGATCCCGACAAAGCCGTGGCGGAAGCCACCGTGCGCCGCCACCGGCTCTATGGCTGGAACCAGCGCGACAATCCGCCCACCAACGCCTATGTGCCTGTGGCGGGCCGCGCCTGGCAATCGGCCCAGCCCGCCGACCTCAATTACTGGCGCCTGCTCAGCGAGCTCTACGCCAATGAACCCGTTGCGCCCCGCGACCGCCTGATGTTTGGCCTGCTCGCTCCACTGGGGATCAGTCCCGGCCTGCCCTTCAACCCCGATGCCCGCCAGGCGAAGGTGCTCACGGAGGCCGCCGAGGTGGGCGACCTGATGGCCCGCACCATCGCCTACGACAAGCGCACCCCCGGCGCCACCGTGTACCCCGGCAAGCACTGGGAGTACGCCGTGCTCTTCGACCTCAACCAGGAAAGCCCCGATCAGCGCCGGGTGCAGTTCGACGAGCGCAGCTCCTGGTTCTACGAGGCGATCGGCATGTCGGCCGGCATGCAGGGGCGGATCGTGGGGTTTGGCCAGGTGTATCTGGAAGCCTCGAAAGACAAGGCCGGCCAGTGGCTCGATGGCGGCCGCAGCTACCGGATGCGGGTGGCGGCTAACGCGCCGGTGAAGCAGTTCTGGTCGATCACCCTCTACGACAACCTCAGCCGTGGGCCGGTGATCACCCCCCAGGGCGCCGCCGATCTCAGCTCCCGCAAACCCGACCTGGTGACCAACGCCGATGGTTCGGTGGATGTGTTCTTCGGGCCGGTGAAACCCGCCGGCGCCACCAACTGGATCCAGACGATCCCGGGCAAGGGCTGGTTTGCCTACTTCCGCTTCTACGGCCCCACCGAGCCCTACTTCAGCAAGGCCTGGCAGCTCAACGACATCGAACCCCTCAAGCCATGACCCAAATCCTCCCCGCATCGCAACACAGCCGCCGCTCCTCTCTGGCGCTGCTGGCAGGCCTGCTGGCGCTGGGCAGCGCGCTGGCGCCCCTGCAGGCGCAGACGGGAGTGAACACTCCCGCGCTCGCGCCCATCAGCCAGCCCCGCGGCCCCATGCTCTCGCCCGCTGAGGCCCGGGCGATCGCCAAGGAGGCCTGGCTCTATGCCTATGCGCCGCTGCAGGGCTACCAGACCCTGTGGAATCAGACCCAGAACAAAGCCTTTCCCGGCTACGTGGGCGGCTTCAATCAGTTCCGCCATTACGCCCGCTCCGCCACACCGGCCGACACCGACATCGTCACCCCCAACAACGACACGCCCTATTCCTGGGCCTGGCTGGATCTGCGCGCCGAGCCGATCGTGCTGTCGCTGCCGGCGGTAGCGGCGCCGCGCTACTACGTGAATCAGTGGTTTGATCTCTACACCCACAACTTCGCCTACACCGGGGTTCGCTCCAGCGGCCGGCAGGCCGGCACCTACCTGTTCGCAGGCCCGCGCTGGAATGGCACCGTGCCGAAAGGCATCACCAAAGTGTTCCGCGCCGAGACCGACTTCATCGGCACCCTCACCCGCACCCAGCTCAACGGACCTGCCGACATTCCAGCGCTGCAGGCACTGCAGGCTCAGTACACCCTCACTCCCCTGTCGCGTTTCACCGGCACGGCAGCTCCAGCCGCTGCCCCAGCGGTGGCCTGGCCCGCCTGGGATGCCAGCAAAGCCGAAGGCATCGGCTTCATCGGCTATCTCAATGCCCTGTTGCCCTTCATGCCCACCGTGCCCTCGGAGCAGGCGATGATGACGCGCTTTGCACGGATCGGCATCGGGCCTGGGGCGCCGTTTGATCCCGACAGACTGGATCCCGGCCTCCGCACCGCCATGGAGGAAGGCGTGGCCAGCGCCGCCAAGGAGCTCAAGGCCAAAGCCTTGACACAAACAAGTTCGCAAGGATTCTTCGGCACCCGGGAGGAGCTGGGCCCCGATTACCTCACCTTCCGCTCGATGGGGGCCCTGCTGGGCATCTATGGCAACAGCAGTGAGGAGGCCATGTATGCCAGCCAGCAGACCGGGCCCGACGGCCAGGTGCTCGATGGACGCAGGCGCTGGGTGTTGCGTTTTGAACCGGGCCAGCTGCCGCCGGTGACGGAGTTCTGGTCGGTGACGATGTACAACCTGCCTGAACGCCTGCTCGTGAAGAACGCGATCAACCGCTATTCGATTGGCGATCGCACACCAGGCCTCAAGCTCGGCGCGGATGGATCGCTGGAGATCTACATCCAGAACGACAATCCCGGTGCCGCCAAAGCCTCCAACTGGCTCCCGGCACCGGCCGGACCCTTCTTCTTCGTGGCGCGTTTGTATGGCCCGCAGGATCCAGCCCTGAAGGGAACCTGGACGCTGCCACGCCTGGCCGAAATCAAGTGAAGGACAACACCATCGTGATCACCAACTTCGGGGTTGGAGACCTCGGCATCCCTCAGCTCGCCAGCCCCAGCTCCTGCTCCATGCCCGCCACCACCACGTCGGCCACCAGCTGGATGCGGTAGCGGCAATGCTGGGTGGTGGAGCAGTCGAAGCTGCCGTGCTCCCAGTACTTGTTGCTGCCGGCGCCGCCGCCGCAGAGCCCGAAGTACTCGCAGCTGCTGCGGCAGCGCTCCACACCGGCGGCGATCTCCGCCGCCACCCGGGCAAACTTCGCCGTGGCCGCCATGCGCTCGAGCGAATCGCTGAGCACGTTGCCGAAGCTGAAATCGCCGTACTCCGCCGTGCTCACCGACAGCAGCTCGGGATCAAAGGTGGAGGTGTGGCCCGCCGCATCCACGTTCACGATCACGAACGGGGTGTTCATGTCGGTGGCGGCCAGACGTCCGCCGCTGCAGGCCAGGCTGGCCACGCCGTCGAACTCACGGATGCGCAGACGGTCGGGCTGCTGGCGGCTGCGCCGCCAGATCGCCGCCATGAAGGCGCGGTAACGCTCCTCCAGCTCCAGCCGCGCCGCGCCGCTGGCCTCCAGGCTGGAGTGGGCATTGACGCCCTCGGTTTCCTCCATGTTGAAGCCCACGTCGCCGATGCCGTGCTCCAGGAAGAAGTCGGCCATTGCCTCGGCATGGTGCAGCGATTCGGCCGTGAGCACGCAGATCACCTGGAAGGGAATCTCCCGCCGCTGAAGCCAGCCGATGCCCCGCATCACGGCGGCATGGGTGGGCAGGCCGGTACGGGTGACGCGGTGGGCGTCGTGCAGGAAAGCCGGGCCGTCCATGCTCACGCCCACGTGGATGCCGTTGCGCGCAAAGCAGTCGCACCAGGCGGCATCGATCGTGGTGGCGTTGGTCTGCAGCGACTGCACCACCGTGGTGGGTGGCAGACCGCGCTTGGCCAGCAGGGCCTGGATGCGGGCCGTGGCCTCGTCGTAGAAGGCGATCGGCATGGTGAGCGGCTCGCCCGCATGCCAGAGCAGGGTGAAGCCGCCGGCAAACCAGGGGCTATCCAGCACGCGCTCCACCGCCGCCTCCAGCACCGCAAAGCTGATGCGCCGCCGGTTGCCCCGGTCCGGCAGATAGCAGTAGTCGCAGTCGAGGTTGCAGAAGGGGGTGGGCTGCACCACCAGCAGCCGCACCGGGCCCCAGTCCTCAGCGGCCATCACCAGGCGTTGCGGAAGCCACCGTTGCGGAAGCCGCCATTGCCCCAGCCGCCGCCGTTGCGGAAGCCACCGTTATGGAAGCCGCCATTGCGGAACCCGCCGTTATAGAAACCGCCATTGCGGAAGCCACCGTTGACCCAGCCCACTGCAGGGGCATTCGCGAACACAAAGGAGAGGGCGTCATCAGGCAGGCCTTCGGCAGCCGCCAGGGGGTCGCGCTCGCGCACGGCCTCACCGATGCGCTGCAGGCGTTCCTCGAGGCTGAGGTGCACCGCCGCCTCGGGCTGGGGTTGCTGGGCCGTGGCCGCCAGGGCCAGGGCCGCCGCGCCATCCAGGGGCAGGGTGAGCAGGAACAGCAGGCCGAACAGGCGGGAGCGGGAGAGGAACGCCATGGCGGGGGATGGGGTGGAGCGGGGAAAAGCGGTGGATTGAACGGAGGGAAAAGGGGGCGGCGAAAGCGTCAGGGAGCCGGTGCGGCGGCGGGCACGATGCGGATGCTCTCCACGCCGATCAGCACCCCCGCGAAGATCGCCTGCAGACGGCCCTCCGGCATGCCGATGGCACTGTCCGGCCCCAGGATGCGGTTAACGGCCGCCACGGTCTTCGGTTCGCCATCGAGGTACTCCTGCTGCATCCGGGCGATCGCCAGGTTCACCTGATGGCGGAAGGCCGAATCGTTCTGGGGCACCAGACAGGCCACGCCGTACACCTCATAGGGCAGCTCCGGGGTGAGCACCAGGCCCTTGAGGCCCCGGCTCTGGGCCAGGCCGGTGAGCACGAGCGTATCGCCGATCACGCCCTCCACCTTGCCGCTCTGGAGTGCCGTGAGAGCGGCCGGCAGGCTGTCGAAGGGCACCGCCTTCGCCCTGGGCTGCATGCCCAGCAGTTCCCCCTCGGCCAGGGAGCCCCGCACCACGCCGATCGAGCGGCCGGCCAGGGCGGCGGGGTTGCCGTCGAAGCGACCCACCGGCGCCAGCAGGCGCAGGCCGGAGAGGCCGATGGGCAGGGAGTGGTCGATGCGCATGTCCTGCTCCCAGCTGAAGGGGAAGGCGCAGGCCAGGTCGGCCTTGCCGCTGCTGAGGGCCTGGATCGGGCTGGAGCCGGCCGGCACCGGCTGGAAGCGCACCCTCACCGGACGGCCCACGGCCTGGCTGAGCCCGGCGGCGACGCGCTCGGCCACCAGGGCGCCATAGCCCTCGGGCTGGCGGCCGGGCTGGGCGGTGAGCAGGGGCGGCAGATCGCCATAGCCGCTCAGCACCAGCTCGCCGCTGCGGGCCACCCGCTCGAGCACGTCCGCTGCCCGGGCTGGCAGCGCCGGGCCGGCCAGCATCAAAGCCGCGACGCAAGCTGTGGCCATCCGGGTGGCCATCCGGGTGGTGATGCGACGGGTGATCCGGGAACGACCGAAACGGAACACGGGGGCAGGGGTCGGAAGGGAGTCCGCAGTCTGCACAGGCCATCGCCTGGCGTCGAGGAGGCGGCGCATTCCGTTACCGCGGCGCTCACACCCACACCGGCTCGAAGCGCATGCTCAGATCCAGCCAGGCGCTGCGCGTGGCCGGCGCACTGGTGGAAATCAGATCGATGCCGCAGGCGGCATAGGCCCGCAACTGCTCGGGCCGCACGCCCGAGGCCTCCAGCACCAGGCCCGATGCCCCGGCCAGCTGGCGCAACCGCGGCACCAGGGCGGCCAGCTCCTCGGGCGGGAATTCATCGAGCAGCAGCGCATCGGCGCCGGCCCGCACCGCCGCTTCCGCCTCCGCGGCGGTCTCCGCCTCCACGATCACCCGGGCCGGCCAGGGGGCACCGGCACGCACGGCGGCGATCGCCGGCCCCACCCCGCCACTCCAGGCCAGGTGGTTCTCCTTGAGCATGGCGGCATCGTCGAGGCCGAGGCGGTGGTTCACGCCGCCGCCGCAGCGCACGGCGTACTTCTCCAGCACCCGCAGGCCCGGGGTGGTCTTGCGGGTGTCGGCCAGACGCACGCCGCTGCCCTCCAGCTGGACCACCAGGGCGGCGGTGGCGGTGGCCACCCCGCTCAGGCGCATCGCCAGATTGAGGGCCGTGCGCTCGCCGGCCACCAGGGCTGGGGCCGCACCCTCCAGCTCCAGCAGCCGCTGGCCGGCGCGCACCGGCTCGCCATCGGCCACCAGCAGCCGCACCTGCAGCGACGCATCGAGCAGGCGGAACAGGGGCTCCACCAACACCCCGCCGCAGAACACGCCGTCGGCCTTGCACTGCCAGTGGGCCCGGCCCTGGCGGTCGATCAACGCCGCGGCGCTGAGGTCACCCCGGCCCAGATCTTCCGCCAGCCAAAGCTCCAGCTGGCGCAGCAGCGCCGGGGTGAGGGGCAGCGGTGCGGCGGAGAAGCCCGCCATCAGAGCCAGTACCCGGGAGGCAGCTGGCCATTCTCGAGGGCCGGCCAGGCCCCGAAGCCGCTGAGGGTGGCGCCGATCAGCTCCAGCAGGCTGCGGGGTTGTTCAAGCTCCTGGCGGGCCGCCCACTCGGCCTCCCCCACCTCGGTCTCCGGCAGGGCCAGGGCGTCCAGCAGCTGGCGGTAGGCCCCCTTCTCAGCAGGATTGATCGCCGCCGCATCCCCAGGCCGCCGGTTCACGCTCACCATCTGCAGGGCCAGCTTCACCGCCAGCTGGCGCTGGTCGCTGCCCTCGAGGGCGGCCACCAGCGACGCCAGCTCCCCGGCGGAGGGGGCCTCAGTGGTCAACGCGGCGGCCGATGCCGCCGCACCGGTCCCGGTGTCGGCCGGCAGCAGGCGCTGCACGAGTTTGTCGAGCAGCTCGCGCTCCTCGGTGGCGAAGTCGCCATCCGCCCAGGCCACCCAGCACACAATGCGCAGCAGCGCCCGCTGGGACGGGCTGAGCCCGTCGAGCGGCTGGGGCGACGGCGCGCTGGCGGGATCGGCGGGCATCGGCGGTGGGGAACGGCAGGCCAGCCCCATTCTTCTCCCTGGCCACCGCCAGCCCTACTTGCCGATGCAGAACCGGGCGAACACGCGGTCGAGCACCGCTTCGCTCACCTCCTCGCCGGTGATCTCGCCCAGGGCGCGCACGGCGGCGCGCAGGTCGATCGTCCAGAAGTCCCAGGGGAGCTGCTGATCGGCCGCAGCGAGGGCCCGCTCCAGGCTGGCCGCCGCCGCCGCCGCCAGGTCGCGCTGGCGCTGGTTGAGGGCCACCTGCAGACCCTCCAGCGGCCCGGCGCCGCAGCAGCGCAGCAGGGCGGCCTCCAGCGCCGCCAGCCCCTCGCCGCTGAGGGCGGAGAGGCTCAGGTCCGCCGGCGGGGGCAGGGCGGCCGGCATGCCGGCCGCATCGGCCTTGTTGCCCACCACCAGCAGGGGAACGCCGGCGGGCACCTGCTGGCGCAGGTCCTCGTCGTCCGCCGTCCAGCCGGCGGCCAGATCGAACAGCAGCAGCACCGCGTCGGCGGCCGCCAGCGCCTCGCGGCTGCGGGCGATGCCCAGCTGCTCCACCCGGTCGCTGGTGGGGCGGATGCCGGCGGTGTCGAGCAGGGTGAGCGGCACGCCGTCGAGCACCAGCTCGCTCTCCAGCAGGTCGCGGGTGGTGCCGGGCAGGTCGGTCACGATCGCCCGCTCGCGGCGGCTGAGCCGGTTGAGCAGGCTCGATTTGCCCACGTTCGGCCGGCCCACGATCGCCACCCGCAGGCCCTCGCGCAGCAGCTCCCCCTGACGCGCCTCGGCCACCAGCTGCTCCAGCGCGCTGCGCACCGCCGCCAGCTCGGCCGCCACCGCCCCTCCATCCAGGGGCGGCAGGTCCTCCTCGAAGTCCACCCGCGCCTCCAGTTCGGCCAGCTGGTCGAGCAGCCGGCCGCGCAGGGCCGTGAGGCGCCGCTGCAGGCCGCCGTCGATGCCGGCCATCGCCAGCTGGGCGGCCCGGCGGCTGCGGGCACTCACCATCTCGCCGATGGCCTCGGCGCGGGTGAGGTCGAGGCGGCCGTTGAGAAAGGCCCGCTGGCTGAACTCCCCGGGCAGGGCCCGGCGCGCGCCGGCCGCCAGCACCAGCTCCAGCACCCGCCGCACCGCCACCAGGCCGCCATGGCAGTGCAGCTCCACCACGTCCTCGCGGGTGAAGCTGCGCGGTGCCCGCATCAACAGCAGCAGGGCCTCGTCCACCCGCTCAGCGCTGGCGGGATCCACCACGTGGCCGTAGAGCACCCGGTGGCTCTGCCACTCCTGCCGGCCCGGGGCGGCAAACAGGCTGCGGCCGATCGCCAGCGCCCGGGGCCCGGAGATCCGTACGATCGCCACACTCCCTTGCCCCGGCGCCACGGCCGTGGCCACGGCGGCAATGGTGTCTGCCGCTTCCGCTGCAATCTCTGCCATGCCCCCATTTCAGCCCCCCATCCCCTCCCTGGGGGCTGCGCTCAGCCGCCTCGGGGAGCGCGCCAGAGCGCTGATCGCCTGGCTCTGGGCCCAGGAGGGCAGCCACGGCCAGCGGGCCCGGGGGCTGGCGGCGGGCATTTTCTGTGGCTGTTTTCCCTTCTTCGGGCTGCAGACCCTGCTGGGGATCGGCCTGGCCTCGCTGCTGCGCGGTAACCACCTGCTGGCGGCGGCGGGCACCTGGATCAGCAACCCCTTCACCTATGTGCCGCTCTACTGGTTCAACTACCAGCTGGGCTGCTGGCTGCTGGGGCCGGGCCAGGGCTGGCCGGGGCTCGGCGCCCTGCAGGCCGAGGGCCTGAAGCAGCTGGGCTGGAGCGTGGCCAGCCGGCTGCTGCTGGGCTCCAGCCTGGTGGGCCTGGCCTGTGCCGTGGCCGGCGGCTGGCTCTACTGGTGGTGGCTGGAGCGGGAACAGCGCCAGCGCGGCTGAGGCCCCCGGACCGGCTCAGGGGCTGGATGGGCCCGGGCAGAGCATCAGGTCGATGCAGCCGCCCTTGGGCTCGGCCCATTCCCTGAATTCCGCCGCCAGGGCCCGCTGCTCCGGCCCGTGGGCCTGGAGCAGCTGGAGTCGGTCGTGCACCAGGGCCAGGGTGTGGTCGATCAGCTGGGCCGCCTGTTCGGAGGTCATCGGGAAACAGATCGCTGGGGGCGTCATAGGCGTGGCTCCACGGGACCGCTGTCGCCTACGCCACGGCGGGGCGTCCAGATGGGCAGACCCTCACAGAACCGCTCGCAACCTGGGATTCGCGGAGCGTGGTGAAGGCGACGTCTGGGGAGCAGACGGTGATAAGGCGCTGGCTGGCGACCCTCAACAAACACAGGTAAGTAGTTCTATGACATTGGTTCGCTTAGGCTCTCCTGATGATTGGTGACACGGCTTCGTCTAGCCAAGGGATCCTCAAGTTCGCCGTGCCATGCCTAGCCAGCCCCTGCGCCTCACCCGCCTCCTGACCCGCTGGCAAGGCCTGCTCGACCGGTGGGCGGCCGATGGCTCCCTCGCGGCTGCCGCCAGCGAAGCCCTGCAGCTGCAGGCAGGGGACGCAGGGAAGAGACTCTCGGCCTGGCTTCAACCCGACGGTTCCTCACTCCCCGCTGTCGCCCTGCTGAGCGGTGAGGAGATGGGAGCGGCCTGTGGTGCCTACGCCGCTTCCACTCGCACCATCTATCTCAACGCCAGCTGGCTTGAGCGCGCCTCCAACCGGCCAGTGCTTGCGGTTCTCACCGAAGAACTGGGCCATCATCTTGATGCCCGCCTCAACCCCAGCGATACAGGAGGCGATGAGGGGGAACTGTTCGCTGCCCTGCTCCTGCGTCCCAGCCTCTACCCATCCGAGCGCCAGCAAGTGCTGGAGCAGGATGATCACGGCACAGTGCGGATTCTCGAGCGGACGATCGCCGTCGAACAGGCCCTCCCCACCAAGGCCACGATCACTGAGGTGCGCGACAACCTGGGAGTGCTGAAAGGGGTGATTCCCAACGGCGGCATCACCGACGATCTCACCCCGACAATCACCGGCACGCTGCCAACCAGTCTTGCCCGCGGCGAAACCCTTCAGATCTTCAAGGGCAAGGTCCTGCTCGGCACCGCAAAAGTCAACAACCGCAAACGCACCTGGTCGTTCACACCGTCTCTCACCGCCACCGCAGGCACCAAATACTCCATCCGCGCCCGCGTGCGTGCAGCCAACGGCAAACTCGGCGCTGCCTCCGCCAAACGCTCCTTCAGGCTCGATACCCAGGCCCCCTCCCTCGCCATCTCCGGCGACGTCACTGGCATCGCCGCCGGGCCGGTCACTTTCGCCTTCGCTTTCTCCGAAGCCGTTGCCGGCTTCTCCGCTGACGACATCCTCGTCTCCGGCGGCAGCAAGGGCACCTTCGCCGGCTCCGGCGCCAACTACTCCCTGCTCGTCACTCCCGATCCCAACAGCACCGGCACCATCACCGTCGATGTGCCTGCCGCTGTCGTCACTGATGCCGCCGGCAACCCCAACACCGCTGCCGCCCAGGCTTCCCAGGTCTTCGATACCCAGGCCCCCTCCCTCGCCATCTCCGACGACGTCAGCGGCACAGCTGCCGGGCCCGTCACCTTCTCCTTCGCCTTCTCCGAAGCCGTTTTCGGCTTCTCCGCTGACGACATCCTCGTCTCCGGCGGCAGCAAGGGCGCCTTCGCCGGCTCCGGCGCCAACTACACCCTGCTCGTCACTCCCAACCCCAGCAGCACCGGCACCATCACCGTCGATGTGCCCGACGCTGTCGCCACCGATGCCGCCGGCAACCCCAACACCCCTGCGGCCCAGGCTTCTCAAGTCTTCGATACCCAGGCACCTTCCCTCGCCATCACCGACGACGTCAGCGGCATCGCCGCCGGACCCCTCTCCTTCTCCTTCGCTTTCTCCGAAGCCGTTGCCGGCTTCTCCGCTGACGACATCACCGTCTCCGGCGGCACCAAGGGCGCCTTCGCCGGCTCCGGCGCCAACTACTCCCTGCTCGTCACTCCCGATCCCAACAGCACCGGCACCATCACCGTCGATGTGCCCGCCGGCGTCGTCACCGATGCCGCCGGCAACCCCAACACCGCTGCCGCCCAGGCTTCCCAGGTCTTCGATACCCAGGCCCCCTCCCTCGCCATCTCCGACGACGTCAGCGGCACAGCTGCCGGGCCCGTCACCTTCTCCTTCGGCTTCTCCGAACCCGTTTTCGGCTTCTCCGCTGACGACATCCTCGTCTCCGGCGGCAGCAAAGGCACCTTCGCCGGCTCCGGCGCCAACTACTCCCTGCTCGTCACTCCCAACCCCAACAGCACAGGCACCATCACCGTTGATGTGCCCGCCGTCGCAGCCGCCGATGCCGCCGGCAACCCCAGCACCGCTGCCCAGGCCAGCCAAATCTTTGATACGCAGCCCAGATCGCTGACCATCACCGACGACGTCAGCGGTATTGACGGCGGCATCACCAGCTCACCGGTGACCTTTTCCTTTGCGTTCTCCGAACCCGTTGCCGGCTTCTCCGCTGACGACATCCTCGTCTCCGGCGGCAGCAAGGGCGCCTTCGCCGGCTCCGGCGCCAACTACTCCCTGCTCGTCACTCCCAACCCCAACAGCACCGGCACCATCACCGTCGATGTGCCCGCCGGCGCCGCCACCGATACCGCCGGCAACCCCACCAGCGCCGCTCTTCAGGCCATCCAGGTCTTTGATACCCAGTCACCCTCCCTCGCCATCACCGACGACGTCAGCGGCACTGCTGCCGGGCCCGTCACCTTCTCCTTCGCTTTCTCCAAAGCCGTTGCCGGCTTCTCCGCTGACGACATCCTCGTCTCCGGCGGCAGCAAGGGCACCTTCGCCGGCTCCGGCGCCAACTACTCCCTGCTCGTCACTCCCAACCCCAACAGCTCAGGCACCATCACCGTCGATGTGCCCGCCGCTGTCGCCACCGATGCCGCCGGCAACCCCAGCACCGCTGCGGCACAGGCTTCCCAGGTCTTCGATACCCAGCCACCCTCCCTCGCCATCTCCGACAGCGTCAGCGGCATCGCTGAGGGACCGGTCACCTTCTCCTTCGCCTTCTCCGAAGCCGTTGCCGGCTTCTCCGCTGACGACATCCTCGTCTCCGGCGGCAGCAAGGGCGCCTTCGCCGGCTCCGGCGCCAACTACTCCCTGCTCGTCACTCCCAATCCCAACAGCTCTGGCACCATCACCGTCGATGTGCCCGCCGCTGTCGCCACCGATGCCGCCGGCAACCCCAACACCCCTGCGGCCCAGGCCAGCCAGATCTTTGATACCCAGCCACCCTCCATCACCATCTCCGACAGCGTCGTCGACATCGCCGGCGGACCGGTCACCTTTTCCTTTGCCTTCTCCAAAGCCGTCACCGGCTTCTCCGCTGACGACATCCTCGTCACCAACGGCAGCAAGGGCGCCTTCGCCGGCTCCGGCGCCAACTACACCCTGCTCGTCACTCCCAACCCCAACAGCACCGGCACCATCACCGTGGATGTGCCCGCCGCTGTCGCCACCGATGCCACCGGCAACCCCAACACCGCGGCACAGGCCACCCAGGCCTTTGATACCAAGACCTCCATTGATCTCTCCGCCATCGCCGCCGGCAACGGTGGCTTCGTGATCAATGGCCAGGCTGCTTCCGACCGCAGCGGCACCAGCGTCGCCAGTGCCGGCGATGTGAACGGCGATGGCCTCGCCGATCTCATCGTCGCCGCCCCTTCCAGCGATCCGGCAACAGGCAACAACGCCGGCCGTAGCTATGTGGTTTTTGGCAAGATCAACACCACCGCCATCAATCTCTCCGCCATCGCCGCCGGCAACGGTGGCTTCGTGATCAATGGCGAGGACTCCGGCGACCGCAGCGGCACCAGCGTCGCCAGTGCCGGCGATATCAACGGCGATGGACTCTCCGACCTCGTCATCGGCGCTGCATACAGCTACACGGCAACAGGCTTTACCGCCGGACGCAGCTATGTAGTCTTCGGCAAAACCAGTACCACTGCCATCAACCTTTCCGCCATCGCCGCTGGCAGCGGCGGCTTCGTGATCGACGGCGAGGCCACTGGCGACCGCAGCGGCACCAGCGTCGCCAGTGCCGGTGATGTGAACGGCGATGGCCTCGCCGATCTCATCGTGGGCGGGCATTACAGCGATCCGGCAGCCGGCAACAACGCTGGCCGCAGCTATGTGATCTTCGGCAAGGCCAACAATACTGCCATCAGCCTTTCGGCAATTGCTTCTGGCAGCGGCGGCTTCGTGATCAATGGCCAGGCCAATGGCGACCGCAGCGGCTACAGCGTCGCCAGTGCCGGCGATACGAATGGCGATGGCCTCGCCGATCTCATCGTCGGCGCTTATTACAGCGATCCAGCCACAGGCAATGCCGCAGGCCGCAGCTATGTGATCTTCGGTAAGACCAACACCACCGCCATCGATCTCTCCGCCATTGCCGCCGGTAGCGGCGGCTTCGTGATCAATGGCCAGGCCACGTACGACTACAGCGGCAGAAGCGTCGCAAGCGCAGGCGATGTAAACGGGGATGGGCTCGCCGATCTCATCGTTGGCGCCCCTGACAGCGACCCAGCAGCCGGTTTCGATGCTGGTCGCAGCTATGTGGTCTTCGGCAAAACCAACACCACCGCCATCAACCTTTCTGCCATCGCCGCCGGCAGCGGTGGCTTTGTGATCAACGGTCAAGCCGCTTTCGACCGAAGCGGCAGCAGTGTTGCCGGTGCGGGTGATGTCAACTGCGATGGGCTCGCCGATCTCCTCATCAGTGCCAACAGAAGCGATCCATCAACCGGTGTCGAAGCCGGCCGCAGCTATGTGGTCTTCGGCAAAACCAACACCACCGCCATCAACCTTTTCGCGATCGCTCTCGGCATCGGCGGCTTCGTGATCAATGGTCAGACTGATTATGATTACAGCGGCAATAGCGTTGCCAGTGCCGGCGATATCAACGGCGATGGCCTTGCTGATCTCATCATTGGTGCCGACAGAAGTGATCCGGCAACGGGCAGTAATGCCGGCCGAAGCTACGTGATCTTTGGCTCCACCACAGGCGCCTTCGCCAAGACCGCCGTCGACCAGCTCGGCACCACCGCCGACGACACCTTCACCGGCACAGCCTCGGCACAAACCTTCGTCGGCAACGCCGGCAACGACACCTTCAACGGCAATGGCGCCGATGTGCTCCACGGCGGCAGCGGCAACGATCGCTTCAACATCAACGCCTCGATGATCTCCGCCCTGCAGTCGCCCTTCGGTGCCGGCGGCAACACCGCCCAGCTGGCCCGCATCGACGGCGGCTCCGGCGTTGACACCATCGCCCTCTCAGGTTCCGGACTCTCCCTTGATCTCACGGCCGTCGCCAACCAGTCCGCCTCCAACACCAGCAACTCCTCCCGCCTCTCCGCCATCGAGGCCTTTGATCTCACCGGCTCCGGCAACAACACCCTGATCCTTGGGCTGGCCGATATCCGTGATCTGGCGGGATTCAACTGGCTCAACAGCTCCACTGCAGCAGCTCTGGGCTTCTCCAATGGGGATTACACGCTTCTGGCAACCGAACAGCGCCATCAGCTGTTGATCCTCGGCAACGCCGGCGATGCTCTCAACCTGATGGACGGCAGCTGGGATCTGCTCGGCACCATCAACGGCTCCGGTGCCTTCTCCGGCACCTACCGGGTGCTCAACAGCAGCACCAGCCTCGCCCAGTTGCTCGTTGCTGAGCCCGTCTCCTTCAACCAGCTCACCTCCCCCCTGGTGCTCGATCTCACCGGCGACGGCATTCACACCCTCTCCCCGGATCAAACCTCGGGTCTGCGTTTTGATCTCAACGCCGATGGCAGCCCCGAAGCCAGCGGCTGGATTTCACCGGCCGATGCCTTCCTGGCCATGGACCGTGATGGCGATGGCCTGATCACCTCCGGCAGCGAGCTCTTTGGTAATGCCACCCCACTGACCTCCGGCTCCACCGCGGCCCATGGCTTTGAGGCCCTGGCCGAACTCGACTGCAACACCGATGGCAGCCTCGATGCCCTCGATGCCGCCTACAGCTCCCTGCTCCTCTGGCAGGACCGCAACACCGACGGCGTCTCTCAAACCGATGAGCTCACCGGCCTGCCCGCCGCTGGCATCCAATCCATCAAGCTCAGCTACACCACCGGTTCGCTGCTGAACAACGGCAACCTGATCCGCGAAACCTCCTCCTTCTCCACTACCTCAGGCAGCTCGGCGGTGATCGCCGATGTCTGGTTCGCGTCTCCGCTTGCCACCGATCCGATCACGGGGGCCACAGTTGAACCAAGGCTGGAACCTGGGCAAACGCCGGAGCAGGCGCCCCACACCCCAGGCCCCGCGGCAGCCAGCAGCACGCTGATCTCCGCCCACACCACCCCATCACTGGGCGCCAGCGGCACCACCGCCGATCCCCTGGTGGCCGGTTTGTCCTTGCCCTTCTCCACGAACGCCGATCCGCTCAATCCCTCCGCGCAGCTGCCGCTGCTGTGAGGACAGCAGGGTTGTGAGCGCCTCGCCGATCCAGCCCGATCACCGGGCAGCAGCCCGCGTGGCGCAGCTGTGGAGCCAGTTGCAGCCCAACCCCCTGCAACCGGCCCTGTGGCTTGAGCTCGCCCAGCTCTATTCCTCATCCGGCTTGCACTGGCCGGCGGCCTATGCCGCCCAGCAGGCCAGCCGCCTCGATCCCGCCCTCGTGCGCCAAGGCAGCCCGCTGGCCCTGGTGATCCCGGCAGCCCAGGGCAGTGAGGATCCCCTCTCCCTGCTGCCCGCGGCTCCCGAGGCCCGCGGCCAGGGCGCCGCTGCCCTGCAGCGGTGGCTGGAGCACACGCCGGCCGACTGGCTGGGCTGGCTGCTGCTCGCCCGCTGGTTGGATCAACCCACGGCCATCCGCCAGGCCCAGGCCAGCGAACCCATCCCCGGTGAAACCCTCCACTGGCTGGGCGTCTGGCGCCTGCAGGCCGGTGATGCCCAAGGGGCCGCCGCTGCCCTCGCCCAGCTGGTGGATCTGCGCCCCCAGCGCCACGGCTCGATGCTCTATCTCGGTGAGGCCCTGCTGCGACTGGGCAACCGCGCCGCCGCCGAGCAGGCCTTCACGCGGGCGTCGGCCTCCGCCAATCCCGCCTTCCTGCGCCTGCTCGCCCAACGCGTCTATGCCCAGAACTATTGGCAGGAAGCGATCGCCGTGCTCCAGCGCGCCCTCGACCTCCAACCCGGCCACATCCCCACCCTGGTGCAGCTGGCCAAGCTGCACTGGGAGGTCTACGACCTCACCGCCGCTGAAACCCTCTGCCAGCAGGTGCTGCAGCGCGATCCGGCCAACGGCGACGTGCGTTATCTCCTCAATGCTCTCCCCGGCCGCCGCGGGGATGCCGCCGCCCAGCTCGCCGCCGTGGAAGCGCACTACGCCGCCCTTGCCGAGCCCGATTCACGGCTGTCCTCCTCGATCGCCATGGCCTCGCTCTACGTTGACGACCGCAGCCCCGAGCAACTCGCCGCCCAGCACCGCCAGCTCTGCGCCGCCATCGAGCGGGCGCTCCCCGCCACCAGCCACTTCGCCAACAGCCTCGATCCCGAGCGCCCCCTGCGCCTCGGCCTGGTGTCCGGCGACTTCCACCGCCAGCACCCGGTGAATCTGTTCATGCTGCCCTTGCTGGAGCGCCTCGATCGCCACCAGTTCCCGGTCACGGTGTTCCACACCGGCACCATGCACGACGACCACACCGCCCGGGCCCGCCAGGCGGCCCACCACTGGATCGAGGCCGGCACGCTCGACGACCATGCCCTCCACCAGCGCATCGGCACCGAGCAGATCGACATCCTCATCGACCTGGCGGGCCACACCACCGGCCACCGCCTCGGCGTGTTTGCCCTGCGGGCCGCACCGGTGCAAGCCACCTTCCTCGGCTATCCCCACTCCACCGGCCTCTCGCGCATCGACTGGCTGATCGGCGATCCGATCGTCTCCCCCGTCGAACACGCCCCTCTGTTCAGCGAGGGCATCGCCCAGCTGCCCGGCAGCGTCTTCTGCTGGGCTCCGGTGGACGCCTACCCCCTGCCACCGCCCCGTGCCGCCGAAGCCCCCCTGGTGTTCGGCTCGTTCAACAACGTGATGAAACTGTCGCCGCACACGCTCCACCTCTGGAGCGCCGTGCTGCGCGCCCTGCCCCAGGCCCAGCTGCTGCTCAAGGCTCCCTCGCTGGCGGATCGCTCCGTGATCGAGCGCTTCCAGGGCCTGTTCGCCGCCGAGGGGATCGGCGCCGAGCGGCTGGCCTTCGAGGGGCCTGAGGGCCTGGAGCTGATGATGCAGCGCTATGGCGCCATCGACATCGCCCTCGATTCCACCCCTTACAACGGCGGCACCACCACCCTGCAGGCCCTGTGGATGGGCGTGCCGGTGATCGCCCTGGCTGGCGGCAACTTCGTGAGCCGCATGGGCGCCAGCTTCCTCACCGCCCTCGGCCGCAGCGACTGGATCGCCGACACCGACGAGGCCGTGGTGGCCATCGCCTGCCGGTTGGCCGAGCAGCTGCCCGCCATCCGCCAGGGCCGCGCCGCCCTGCGCCAGCAGATGGCCGATGGCGGCCTCTCCGATCTGGAGCGCTACACCGCAGGCTTCCAGCAGCTTCTGCGCCGCATCTGGCGGCACCACTGCAGCGGCGATCCCAGCCGATTCCTAGCCGCAGACACCATTGCCCTGCTGCCAACGCGATGACCCCCACCCCCTCCCTGGAGATCAGCACCTCCCGCCAGCTGCTGGCCTGGCTGGCCGAGCAGCAGCTCTCACTGGCGCTCACCACCTATCAGATCGGCAAGCTCTTCTCCCTGGGCCTCAAGGCCAATGGCGAACTCTCGGTGTTCGAGCGCACCTTCAACCGCTGCATGGGCCTCTGCCCCAGCGGCGATGGCAACGGCTTCTACATGAGCAGCCTCCATCAGATCTGGCGCTTCGAGAACATGCTCGCCCCGGGCCAACAGACCGATGGATTCGATGGCCTCTACGTGCCCCAGCTGGGCTTCACCACCGGCGACTGCGACATCCACGACATGGCCGTCGATCGCGACGGCCAGCTGGTGTTCGCCAACACACTCTTCTCCTGCCTGGCCACCACCAGCGCCACCCACAGCTTCCGGCCGCTGTGGCGGCCGCCCTTCATCTCCCGCCTGGCCGCAGAGGACCGCTGCCATCTCAACGGCCTGGCCCTGCGCGATGGCCTCCCCGCCTACGTGAGCGCCGTGAGCGCCAGCGATGCCGCCGATGGCTGGCGCGAACGCCGCCGCGATGGCGGCGTGCTGATTGATGTGCAGGCCAACGAGATCGTGGCCAGCGGCCTGTCGATGCCCCATTCCCCCCGCTGGTATCAGGGCCGCCTCTGGCTGTGCAACTCCGGCAGCGGCGAATTCGGCAGCATCGATCTGGCCAGCGGCAGCTTTGAACCCCTCACCTTCTGCGCCGGCTACCTGCGCGGTGTGGCCTTCCACGGCGACTACGCCCTGCTGGGCACCTCCAAACCCCGCCACAACAAGACCTTCTCCGGCCTGCCCCTCGATGAGGCCCTCGCCCAGCGCAACGTGGAGGCCCGCTGTGGCATCCAGGTGGTGGATCTGCGCACCGGCGATGCGGTGCACTGGATCCGCTTTGAGGGCCTGGTGGATGAGCTCTACGACGTGATCACCCTCCCGAGCGTGCGCAACCCATCGCTGATCGGCTTCGTGAGCGATGAAATTCGTCGGCTGATCTCGATCGAAGACTGAGCAGCCCTCAACCGATGCCGGTGCGGGCGATGTCCAGCACGTCGGCCATCGAGCGGATCTGGTTGAGGGTGGCCGCCAGCTGGCTGGCGCTCTCCAGCTCCACCCGCAGGTCGATGCGGGCGGGCTTGCCGGGGTTGGTGCGCACGCGGGCATCGCTCACGTTGATGCGGTGGTCGGAGAGGCGGGTGAGGATGTCCTTGAGCACGCCCACCCGGTCGAGCACCTCGATGCGCAGCTGCACAGGGTAGCGCCGCAGACTGATCGCCTCGGGATTCCAGCGCACGGGCAGGCGCCGCTCCACCGGCATCTGGGCCAGGTTGGCGCAGTCCTGGCGGTGGATGGTGATGCCGTGGTTGCCCAGGGCCACCGCCCCCAGGATCGCCTCGCCGGGGAGCGGGCTGCAGCAGCCGCCCAGCCGGTATTCCAGCCCCTCCAGGCCCAGGATCGGGCTGAGCTCGCCATGCTGGGCCAGGCCGGCCGGGCGGGAGGCCGTGGCACATTCAGCCTGGGCGGAGACGTTGCGGGCCAGGTCCTCGTTGCTGAGCGGCGGCGCGGCGCTCTCCGAGGCCAGACGCAGCTCCTCCCGCAGACGGTTGAGCACCTGATGCAGGGTGACCCCGCCGAAACCAAGCGAGGCGAGCAGATCCTCGGTGCCGATCAGATTGCAGCGGCGGGCCACCTTGACCATCGCCTCACCGTTGAGCAGGGCGTCGAAGCCATCCCGGCCCAGTTCCCGCTCCAGCATTTCGCTGCCGCGCTGGATGTTCTCGTCGCGGTGGCTCTTCTTGTACCACTGGCGGATGCGGTTGCGGGCCGTGGGGGTGGCCACGAAGTTGAGCCAGTCGAGGCTGGGATGGGCGTTCTTGCCCGTGATCACCTGGACGAAATCGCCGTTCTCCAGCGGCGTGGCCAGGGGAGAGAGGCGATCATTGATGCGCACCCCCTGGCAGTGATTGCCCACCTCGGAGTGGATGCGGTAGGCGAAATCCACTGCTGTGGAGCCCTTGCGCAGGCCCACCACATCTCCCTTGGGGGTGAACACGAAGACCTCTTCATCGAAGAGGTCCTCCTTGATCGAGCGCAGGAAATCGCCGCTGTCATCGCCCACGCCATCGCGCTGCCAGTCCACCAGCTGGCGCAGCCAGTTGAAGCGCGCCGCCTCGGCATCGGCCGCGGCCGGTGAACCGCCCTCCTTGTACTTCCAGTGGGCGGCGATGCCGTATTCGGCCACCTGGTGCATGTCGGTGGTGCGGATCTGCACCTCGATCGGCCGGTGGCGGCCGATCACCGCTGTGTGCAGCGACTGGTAGCCATTGGGCTTGGGCAGACCGATGTAGTCCTTGAAGCGGCCCGGAATCGGCCGGAAGGTGTCATGCACCACCGCCAGGGCCCTGTAGCACCCCTCCAGGTTGGGGCAGAGAATGCGCAGGGCCGCCACGTCGTAGATCTCGTGGAAGGCCTTCTGCTGGCGCTGCATCTTGCTCCAGATGCCATAGAGGTGCTTAGGCCGGCCGCTCACCTCACAGCTGTCCAGCCCCACCGCCGCCAGCCGGTCGCGCAACAGCTGCACGGTCACCGCCAGCCGATCCTCCCGCTCGCTGCGCTTGGTGGCCACCTGCTGCTGCACGTCGCGGTAGGCCTCGGGCTCGAGGATCTTGAAGGCCAGGTCCTCCAGTTCCCACTTGAAGCGGCCAATTCCCAGCCGGTTGGCCAGGGGCGCGTAGATCTCCCGGGTCTCCCGGGCGATGCGCAGCTGCTTCTCCGGTTTGAGCGCCCCCAGGGTGCGCATGTTGTGCAGGCGGTCGGCCAGCTTCACCAGCACCACGCGGATGTCGCTGGCCATCGCCAGGAACATGCGGCGGAGGTTCTCCGCCTGGGCCTCCGTCTTGTTGGTGAAGTGGATGCCGCCCAGCTTGGTCACCCCCTCCACCAGGGCCCGCACCTCGGCGCCGAAGTGGCCCTCGATCTCCTCCGGGGTGACATCGGTGTCCTCCACCACGTCATGGAGGAAGCCGGCGGCGATCACCCCGGCGCTGGCACCGATGTCGCGCAGCAGGTCGGCGACGGCGATCGGATGGATGATGTAGGGCTCGCCGCTGGCGCGGTACTGGCCCTGATGGAGCTGAAAGGCGAAATCAAAAGCCGAGGCCAGCAGTGCCTCGGCATCGGTGGGGCAACTCTCTCCCGCCCCGGGGGGAACATGGTCGATGCAGCGCTGTAACCACTCCGGCAATGGCACGCCGTAGTCGGCCGGCGTGTGGATGGGAGCTCGTGCGTGCGGGTCGGCTGCCCGGTTCGGCGGATCAGTGCTCGCCCGAGCCGTGATCACCGGAGCCGTGATGGCTCCCGGTGAGGGCCCAGCAGCCCTGAGGGCCTGCGGAGAGGGATCCAGATCGGTGACCGCCCGGAGCATGCGACCCTGCGCAGTCACCTCATCGTATGCAGCCGCTGCCACCATCGGCAGCAGATCTGCGTCCGCGCACCCAAGCTAGGGGCCATGACCCAGCCCGTTCTCCGCCTTGCCGGCCTCAGCGTGCGCTATCCCCAGGCGGAGCGCTTCACGCTCCAGCAGCTCGATCTGGAGCTGAACCCCGGGGAGACCCTGGCCCTGGTGGGACCCTCCGGCTGCGGCAAGAGCACCGTGGCCCGGGCGGTGCTGCAGCTGCTGCCCCCGGGGAGCAGTTGCAGCGGCAGCGTGCTGCTTGCCGGCCAGGACCCACGCCAGCTGAGCCGCTCCGAGCTGCGCCGCCTCCGCGGCGAGGCGGTGGGCCTGGTGTTCCAGGACCCGATGACCCGCCTCAATCCCCTGCTCACGATCGGCGGCCATCTGGCCGACACCCTGACCGCCCACCGGCCGGCCTGGCAGCGGCGGCAGGTGCGCCAGCGGGCGGAGGAGCTGCTGGAGCGGGTGGGCATCAGCCCCCAGCGCTACGGCAGCTACCCCCATGAGTTCAGCGGCGGCATGCGCCAGCGGCTGGCGATCGCCCTGGCCATGGCCCTGCGGCCGCCCCTGGTGATCGCCGACGAGCCCACCACCAGCCTGGATGTGGCGGTGGGGGGCCAGGTGATGGCGGAACTCACCCAGTTGTGCCGGGAAGCGGGCAGTGCCCTGCTGCTGATCAGCCACGACCTGGCCATGGCCGGCCGCTGGTGCGACCAGATCGGCGTGCTCGACGAGGGCCGGCTGATTGAGCGCGCCCCCTCCTTCCAGTTGCTCACCGCCCCCCGCTCGGCCCTGGCCCAGCGGCTGGTGGCCCGGGCCCGGGAGCGGGAGGGCCGCGACAGCCAAGCCCCCGAGGCCGCGCCCCTGCTGCTGGAGATCGAGGCGCTGCGCTGCTGGCACCCCCTGCCGGGGCTGCCCTGGCAGCGCCAGTGGCTGAAGGCCGTGGACGGGGTGAGCCTGCAGCTGCAGCAGGGCGAGACGATCGGCCTGGTGGGGGCCTCCGGCTGCGGCAAGAGCACCCTCTGCCGGGCGCTGATGGGTCTGGCGCCGGTGCGGGGCGGGGCGGTGCGCCTGGAGGGGGTGGACCTGCAGCAGTTGAAGGGAGGTTCGCTGCGGCGGGCGCGGCGGGCGATCCAGATGGTGTTTCAGGACCCGCTGGCCTGCCTCAACCCGCAGCTGCGGGTGGGGGAGGCGATCGCCGATCCGCTGCTGATCCACGGCCTGGCCAGCCACGCCGCCGCCCGCGAGCGGGCCCGGGAGCTGCTGGAGGCCGTTGGGCTCACGCCGCCGGAGGCCTTCGAGAACCGCCTGCCGCGCCAGCTCTCCGGGGGCCAGCAGCAGCGGGTGGCAATCGCCCGCGCCCTGATCCTGGAGCCGATGGTGCTGCTCTGCGACGAGAGCGTGAGCATGCTCGACGCCGAGGTGCAGGCCGATGTGCTCGACCTGCTGCGCGGGCTGCAGGCCCGCCTGGGCCTGGGCATGCTGTTCGTGACCCACGACCTCTCGGTGGCCAGCGGCTTCTGCCACCGGGTGATCGTGCTCGACGGCGGGCGGATCGTGGAAGAGGGCCCCGGCTCCCGCCTGCTGGCCGACCCCCAGGCGGCGATCACCCGCACCCTGGTGGAGGCCTGCCCGAGGCTGCCGGTTTAGGCGGCCAGGCTCCACCAGCGGGGCTTCATGAAGTAGTCCTCGTCCTCGTACTCCACCAGCGCGCCTTCGGCGAACGCCACCAGCTGGGCCGGCGACACCATGAAGCCCAGCTCGCGGGCCATCGCCGCCACCTCATCGGCAGACATCTGCTCAGCAGCCGGCGCCCGGGTGGTGGAGAGCTGCTCCTGCAGGGCGGCGTCCAGTTGCACCCGCTGGATGAAGGCCTGGAGATCGCTCTGCGCCATGGAACGGGATACACCCGGCAACACCGCTGCAGTCTGTGGGTCGGGGTGCTGGCGGCGGAGCACGGCGAGCAGTTTGACAAACACCGCCGGCAGCGGCGCCTCGCACACGATCCGCTCGCCCGATACCGGGTGATTGAGCCCCAGCTGCACCGCGTGCAGGGCCTGGCCGGGCAGGGCCACCGGCAGGCGCCGGGCACGGGAATACACCGGATCGCCCACGATCGGGTGGTTGATGTGGGCGCAGTGCACCCGGATCTGGTGGGTGCGGCCGGTGTCCAGCTTGAAGCGCAGCAGGGCGTAGTCGCCCAGCCGCTCGATCACCCGCCAGTGGGTGCAGGCATGGCGGCCGCTGGCGTCGTCGACAACGGCATACTTCTTGCGGTCGGCGGGGTGGCGGCCGATGGCGCCCACGATCGTGCCGGAGTCTGCGGCTGGCTGGCCGTGCACCACCGCCAGATACTGGCGGGAGGCGATCCGCTTCTGGATCTGCACCTGCAGCTTCACCAGGGCCTCCTGGCTCTTGGCCACCACGATGCAGCCCGTCGTGTCCTTGTCGAGCCGGTGCACAATCCCCGGCCGCAGCTCGCCGCCGATACCCGGCAGGTCGGGACAGTGGTGCAGCAGGCCGTTCACCAGGGTGCCGTTTTTGTTGCCCGGCGCCGGGTGCACGGTGAGGCCGGCGGGCTTGTTGAGCACGATCAGGTGCTCGTCTTCAAAGAGCACATCGAGGGGGATGGCCTCGGGTTTGAGGTAGTCGAGCGGCTCGGGCGGCGGCATCCAGAGCTCCACGGTGTCGCCCTGGCGCAGGGGGGTCTTGGCCCGGCCGGTCACGCCGTTCACGCGCACGCAGCCGGCATCGATGAACTTCTGGATGCGCGAGCGGCTCTGCTCCGGCCGCTGGGCCACCAGCCAGCGGTCGAGCCGCATCGGCAGGGGCTTGGGGTAGGTGAGGGTGAGCAGCTCGCCCTCGCCCACACCAAATTGCAGCTCGCTCATGGCTGGGGCGGCAGCTCCAGGGCGATCGCCCCCAGGCGGCTGCAGCGGAAGTCGTCGAGCAGCTTGGTGGCCATGCGCAGCGTGTCGTTGCCGGTGTGGCGCTCGGCGGCGGCGGCCAGCCAGCCCTCCACATCCGGCCCGCCGGTGGGCAGCGCCGCCAGGGGAATGGCGTAGCGCCGCTCCAGCAGGCCGGCGGCCACCCCGGAGTCCGCCACCCCCTCCAGCAGCCGCAGCAGCTGGGCGAAGGCCAGGGCGGCACCCTCGTTGTCGTAGGCGGCCTGGCCGATGTCGTCACAGAGGGCCAGGCGCAGGGCGGCCTGCTGGTCGTCGAGCCGGGGCGGCAGCACGCCGGGGGCATCGAGCAGGTCGAGCTCCTGCCCCAGCCGCACCCAGCGCAGGCTGCGGGTGACGCCGGCGCGGCGGGCGCTCTCCACCACCTTCTGGCGCACCAGCCGGTTGATCAGGGCTGACTTGCCCACGTTGGGGAAGCCCAGCATCAGGGCCCGCACCGGCCGGGGTTTCATGCCGCGGCCGGCCCGGCGGGCATTGAGATCCGCGCCGGCGCGGATCGCCGCCTGCTGCAGTTGCTTCACACCGGTGCCGGCCTTGGCGTCGCACCACCACACCACCTGCCCCTGGGCGCGGAACCACGCGCTCCAGGCCTGCTGGGCGGCGGGCGGCACCATGTCCCGCCGGTTGAGCACGAGCAGGTGCTGCTTGCCGCTGATCCAGCGCTGCAGGCGCGGGTGACCGGTGGAGCGGGGAATGCGGGCGTCGCGCACCTCGATCACCAGGTCCACCTTGGCCAGTGCCTCATGCAGGGCCTTCTCGGCCTTGGCGATGTGGCCGGGATACCACTGGATCGCCGGGGCATGGACGCTCAGCTGAGCGGCGAGCTCAGCCATCAGGGCACCACCAGCACCGGACACGGAGCCAGCTGGATCACCCGGGCGGCGGTGCTCTGCTGATCGCTCTCCAGGGTGATGCCGCGGGTACCCATCACGATCAGGTCGGCGTTGATCTCATCGGCCACATCGCCGATCACGAAGGCGGCCTTGCCCTCCCGCTCGATCAGCTCACAGGCCACGCCGGCCTGCTCGAAGCTGCCCCGGGCCTGTTGCAGCAGCTCGGCCACGGCCGCCTCCTCGTCGCCGGCCTCCACCACCGAGAGCAGCACCAGGCGACTGCCGTGCTGCTGCACCAGCTTCAGGGCCACGGCGGCGGTCTCCAGCGCCTGGCGGCTGCGGTCGATCGGGAAGAGAACGGTGGGGAACATGGTTGGCGTGGCCGTTGGCAGGGCCCGGGGCCATCCGGGTGCTTTCAGTCTGACGGGGCAGGGGCAGAAGGGAAGCGCGAACCGGCCGGGCTAAGCTCCGCCGCGTTTATCCACCCTCCCGGAGCCGTTCCATGGCGAAGCGATCCCTGGCCAGCCTCAGCGCCGATGAGCTGCGCGGCAAGCGCGTGCTGGTGCGGGTCGACTTCAACGTACCGCTCGATGACGCCGGCGCCATCACCGACGACACCCGCATCCGCGCTGCCCTGCCCACGATCAACGACCTCACCGCCAAGGGCGCCAAGGTGATCCTGGCCGCCCACTTCGGCCGGCCCAAGGGCCAGGTGAATGAGGGCATGCGCCTCACCCCCGTGGCCGCCCGCCTCAGCGAGCTGCTGGGCAAGGCCGTGGTGAAGACCGACAGCTGCATCGGCCCCGACGCCGAGGCCAAGGTGGCCGCGATGGCTGAGGGCGATGTGGTGCTGCTGGAGAACGTGCGCTTCTTCGCCGAGGAGGAGAAGAACGATGCCGGCTTCGCCGCCCAGCTGGCAGCCCTGGCCGACGTGTATGTGAACGACGCCTTCGGCGCCGCCCACCGCGCCCACGCCTCCACCGAGGGCGTGACCAAGGCCCTCAGCCCCAGCGTGGCCGGCTACCTGATGGAAAAGGAGCTGCAGTACCTGCAGGGCGCCATCGATGAGCCCAAGCGTCCCCTAGCGGCCATCGTGGGCGGCTCCAAGGTGAGCTCCAAGATCGGCGTGCTCGAGGCCCTGCTCGACAAGTGCGACAAGATCCTGGTGGGCGGCGGCATGATCTTCACCTTCTACAAGGCCCGCGGCCTGGCGGTGGGCAAGAGCCTGGTGGAGGAGGACAAGCTGGAGCTGGCCAAGGAGCTGGAGGCCAAGGCGGCTGCCAAGGGCGTGCAGTTCCTGCTGCCCACCGATGTGGTGCTGGCCGACAACTTCGCCCCCGACGCCACCAGCCAGATCGCCAGCGTGGACGCCATCCCCGACGGCTGGATGGGCCTCGACATCGGCCCTGATTCGGTGAAGGTGTTCCAGGACGCCCTGGCCGACTGCCAGACCGTGATCTGGAACGGCCCGATGGGCGTGTTCGAGTTCGACGCCTTCGCCGCCGGCACCAACGCCATCGCCACCACCCTGGCCGACCTGAGCGGCAAGGGCTGCTGCACGATCATCGGCGGCGGCGACTCGGTGGCAGCCGTGGAAAAGGCCGGCCTGGCCGACCGCATGAGCCACATCTCCACCGGCGGCGGCGCCAGCCTCGAGCTGCTGGAGGGCAAGGTGCTGCCCGGCGTGTCTGCCCTAGATGAGGCCTGAATCAGGTCCTCTGGAGCCGAAAAAACAACAGATCGGTCCCCGGCACAGTGCCGGGGACTCCAGGGGGCCTCAGGCCCCCTTGTTGTTGTCCGTCTTGCCTTTGCCCGGTTTCTGGCTGCCGTCCTTCTCGCCGCCGCGCTCCGCTCCCCAGCCGGGCAGGTTGTAGCGGCGCTGCAGCTCGGCGAGCTGGTTCATCTGGCTGCGGCGCGCCTCCTTGCCCTTGCGGATGAACTGCTTCTGGCAGCGCTCCACGGCGGCGACATCGCGGGCCTTCATGACGCAGCCCTCCGCCTCCTTGAGGGCCTCCTGGCGCTGGCTGGACTGGCGCTGCTCCAGCTCGCGGCGGGCGGCGAAATACTGCTGCCGCTGTTGGCTGCTGAGCTTGGCCATGGCTTCGGCCTGCTGGCGTTGCGCCGCCTCGCGGCCCTCGGCCAGGGCCTTGCCGGGCTGGAGGGGGCTGGCCAGCAGCAGCAGGGCAGCGGCCAGCAGCAGCGGGCGGCGGCGGGAGTGGGTGGTCATGGCACCTCGGAGTTGACCGCTCCAGCCTGGCCCACTCGCTTGACTGGGATGTGACTCACGGTTGGGCAAGTTGTGACCAGATCTGACCGGCCGGCCCTGGGCTGGATCGGCCTGGGGGCCCTGGGGGCACCGATGGCCGCCAACCTGCTGGCGGCGGGCTTTCCCCTGCGGGTGCACAACCGCAGCGCCGGGCCCGAGCAGCCCCTGCTGGCACGCGGGGCCCGGCTGGCGGGCAACCCCGCGGACGCCGCCTGCGGGGCTGCCCTGCTCTGTGTGTGCGTGAGCGACGACCAGGCCGCCGAGGCGGTGATCGAACAGGCCGTGCCGGGCCTGGCGCCAGGCAGCCTGGTGGTGGATTTCTCCACGATCGCGCCGTCCACCAGCAGGGCGCTGGCCGAACGGCTGGCCAGCCGGCAGGTGGCCTACATCGACGCCCCGGTGACCGGCGGCACGGAGGGTGCCAGGGCCGGCAGCCTGTCGGTGCTGGTGGGCGGTGCGGCGGCCGACCTGGAGCGGGCCCGGCCCGTGCTGGAGGTGGTGGGGGGCCGCATCAGCCACCTGGGGCCGGTGGGCGCCGGCCAGCAGGCAAAGGCCGTGAACCAGGTACTGGTGGCAGGGAGCTATGCCGCCGTGGCCGAGGCCCTGGCCCTGGGGCAGCGGCTGGGCCTGCCCATGCCCCAGGTGTGCGAGGCCCTGCGGGCAGGGGCGGCCGGCTCCTGGGCGCTGGACAACCGCGCCGCCAACATGCTGGAGGGCCACTTCCCGCTCGGCTTCCGGCTGGCCCTGCACCGCAAGGATCTGGCCATCGCCCTGGAGGCCGCCGCCGAGACCGGCCTGGAGCTGCCGATCAGCGGGCTGGTGGCTGAGCTGGAGGACGACCTGCTGAAAGCGGGCCACGGGAACGACGACGTGTCGGCCCTGGCCCGCTGGTTCAGCCGCGATCGCTGAAGCTCGATCTGGCAGGTGATGTCCGCCGGCTGGCTCAGCAGCCAGAGGCCACCCCACCGAGGATGCCGCCCACCGCCGCGCCCATCGGCAGCGCCCAGATGCGGTTGCGGGAGCGGGAGTTGTGGGCCATCACCGCGCCCACCGTGCCGCCCAGGGCTGCCCCCACCAGAGGCACAAGGGGCTGGCAGCTGCGGGGGTGCTGGACCACCCCATTGCCACCGGCCAGGATGGGGGTGGGCCGCGCTGGATACACCGGAGTGGGGTAGTCGGTGACCGGGTAGCCGTAGCGGCTCACCAGCGGCGGAGCAAAACCGGGATGGGGGGCGTAACCGGGCTGGACCACGGGCAGGGGCCGGTAATCGGTCTGGGGTCGGTAGAGCGGCTGGGGCTGGGGTTGGCTCACCACCACATGGCGACGCACCAGATAGGCACTGGGCTGCTGGGCGTAGGGCTGCTGGGCGTAGGGCTGGGTGTGGGGATAGGCGTAGACGATGGTGTTGGGCTGGCTGTGGGGGAAGGCCTGGGCCGGCGTCTGCAGGACCAGGGCGGCGAGGGCCAGGGTGAGGCTGGAGATGCGCAGGGTCATGGTGAAGAGGGGGTGTGGAGTGAGGGCGGGCAGCCTCTGCGCTGCCGCCCCTGAACTCTGCGGCGGGCGCCACGGCGAAGTGCTACGCACCCTCCCCGAATCTGTGACCAAATCCGTCCAGACGCCCAGACCCCTTGCAGCCAGTGGGCTCAGCCCGGGCAATCCGGGGCCGGGGACGCCGCGATCGAGCGGCCACGGATGGCGATGCCGAAGCGCTGCGGGCCGCTGCCGCTGCCCTCCAGCCGTTCCAGCTCGCCGACGTGGCCCCGGGCCACCCGCGCCGCGATCGCCAGCCCCAGGCCGCAGTGGCCGCTGCCGCCCCGGGCCGCATCCAGGCGCTGGAAGGGCATCAGGGCCTGCTGCCAGCGCTCGGCGGCGATGCCAGGCCCGCCATCCCACACCACGATCCGGAAGCCCAGGCCCTCCGGCGCAGCCGCCTCCAGCTGCAGGAGCAGGGGAGGGGTGCCGTAGCTGCGGGCGTTGTCGATCAGGTTGGCCACGGCGCGCCCCAGGGCCACCGGCCGCACCACCCGCTCCAGCGGCTCCAGGGCCAGGGCGAGGTCCGCAGCGGCGATGCCGGCGGTCTGCTCGGCCAGCAGCTGGTCGAGCGGCACAGCCACGGCGGCCTCCTGGTCCACACCCCCGGCGAACTGCAGGAACTGGCCGGTGATCCGTTCCATGGCGGCGATGTCCGCCTCCGCCTGCTGCAGGTCGGCGGCGGGCAGACCGGCCAGGCTGAGCCGGAAGCGCAGGCGGGTGAGCGGGCTCTTGAGGTCGTGGGCGATGCCGGCCAGCATCACCGCCCGCTCCCGCTCGCCGGCCTGCAACCGCTGCACCATGGCGTTGAAGCGGCCGATCAACTGGCGCACCACGGCGGTGCCCCGCTCCCGCTGGGGGTCGGGCCACTGGTCGCGGCCCACCCGCGCCAGTGCCTGCTGCTGCTGGCGCAGGGGCCGCTGCACCTCCCACCAGAAAAACAGCAGCAGGGCCGAACTGGCCCCCAGACCCAGACCCGCCAGCAGCAGCCAGGGGTCCGGCGGCCAGGGACGCACGGGCGGGATCGGCACCAGCAGCCACACCGGATCGAGCGGCGCCAGCACCTCCACCCACACCCCCCGGCGCTCCGCCGCCGCCGGCAGCACCACCGGGCAGGGGCTGATGGCGGGGCAGAGCTGCTGGCGCAGCAGCCGGGCCTGGCCCTCCAGCTGGCGCTCGGCCGTGGTGGGCGGGTTCTCGCCCACCCGCAGCGGCAGGCCGCTCAGCCGGGCGAGCTTGCCGGGCGGCAGGCGGTCGAGGGCCAGCTCCGCCAGCCGCAGCTGGAACAGCACCTCCGGACCCTGCTGGGCGATGCGGTCGCGCTGCAGGCGCTCGGCCAGCAGCAGCTGCAGCTGGGCCGTGGTGAGCAGGGCCACGCCCAGGCCGGCCAGGCCGTACTTAACGGCTGCGAGGCTGGCCATCGGGCACAAACACATAGCCGTAGCCCCACACCGTCTGCAGATAGCGGGGGCGGCCGGGATCGGGTTCCACCAGCTTGCGCAACCGCGACACCTGCACGTCCATGCTGCGGCTGTCGGTGGCCGAATCGGGCCCGCGGGCCAGCTCCACCAGCCGCTCGCGCGAGAGGGGGCGGTGGGGGTGCTGCACGAAGGCGGCCAGCAGGGCGTATTCCCCCGAGGTGAGCACGGTGATCTGCCCGCCCCGCTCCAGGGTGCGGGCCGCCAGGTCGAGCACCTGCTCGCCGATGGCGAGCCGCTCCCCATCCGCCAGGGGCGTGCCGGCGGGCAGGGCCACCCGGCGGCGCAGCACGGCCTCGATGCGGGCGCTCAGTTCGCGGGGCAGGAAGGGCTTGGCCAGGTAGTCGTCGGCGCCCTGCTCCAGGCCGATGATCCGGTCCACCGCGTCGCCACGGGCGGTGAGCATCACCACCGGCAGGTCGTCGCCGCCGTCGCGCAGGCGGCGCAGGATCGTGAGACCGTCGTCGCCGGGCATCATCAGGTCGAGCACCACCAGGTCGGGCCGCTGGCTGGCCAGGCGGGCGATCAGCTGCTCACCGTTGGCCAGGCAGCGCACGTCGTAGCCCTGGTCGGTGAGGTAGGTGCCCACCATCCTGCGCAGTTCGGGATCGTCATCGATCACCCAGATGCGCTGGCCAGACGCCATCGGTTCCGCCGGAAACATCTGGTCACAGCTTGCCTGGACATCGGCAATCAAGCGCCCGAGCGCGCTGCATAGCCTGACGCCATGACCAAACGCACAACCACTTTGGCCGGGGTCCTGGCAGGACTGCTCCTGATGGTGAGTGCTCCGGCTGCACCCGCCCAGGCCCAGGCCAGCGAGGAGCAGCGCTACCAGCAGCGGCTGCGCCAGCTGTTCGACCAGCTCGACCGCAACGGCGACGGCCGGCTCGACCGGCGGGAGGCGAGCCGCAATGCCTATCTGGAGCGGCATTTCGAGCGGCTCGACCGCGGCGGCAAGGGCTATCTGCTGCCCGGCGACCTGCGCTGAGCGCGGATCAGGGCCTCAGCTGGGCCTTGTCGGCCACCACCCGCACCCGCTTGCTCACGCTCAGCAACCCCTGCGGGTGCACCAGCAGCACCGCCCAGGTCTGGCTGCCCGGGGCGAGCGGGGCCTGCACCGTGCGAAACAGGCCACCGCCACCCAGGGCCCCCAGCTGCAGGCTGGGGCTCTCCAGGCTGGTGGCCTGCCCAGGGGTGAGCTCCACGATCCCGCCAGCCACGATGGCGCCCTCCAGGGGCTCATCCAGCAGCACGTCCACGTCGTAGCGCTGGCCCGTGAGCACCACGTCGGGGATCTGCAGGGTCACGGCCAGATCCGCCTCGCCGCTGCGCAGGATCGACTGCTCCCGGAGCACGGTCTGGCTGGTGATCCGGCTGCCGTCGCTGTCCAGGGCCAGCTGCTGCTCGGCCTGCAGGCGGAAGCGCAGGGGGCCGTCCTGACGGCTGCCCCGCACCAGCACGGTGACGGTGGAGCGGCCATCGCCCTGGGCCGGGCCAGGGGTGAACTGCCAGCGGGCATCGGGGAACTGGGTCCGCAGCACCCGGCGTTGACGCTCCACCAGGCCGGGATCCAGCCCCGGGCCCGACTGCAGCAGGGACTGCAGCTCCCCTTCGCCGTTGAAGGCGGCCTCCAGCGACTGCAGCAGCTGGGGGGTGGGGGGCGCTGCCCGCAGCGGCAGCCAGCTGGCCGCGGCGATCAGGCCGAAGGCCAGGGCCAGCCCGGCCGCGGGCCGGCGGGTGGCATGGAGAGCGGACCGGAGACGGGATCGGAGTGGTGGGCGTTGAACGCGGAAGGGCCCCATGCGCCTGAGGGAACGGCTTTTAAGTTAGGCGCGCCCGCAGCCCCCTTCCATGCCCAGGCTCCTGATCGCCGCCAGTGGCACCGGTGGGCACCTGTTTCCCGCCCTGGCGGTGGCCGAGGCGCTGCCCCCCCAGTGGCAGATCCAGTGGCTGGGGGTGCCGGACCGGCTGGAGCGGGACCTGGTGCCCAGCCAGTACCCCCTGCACACGGTGAAGGCCGGCGGGCTGCAGGGGCGGGGTCTGCGCAAGCTGCTCAACCTGCTGCGGCTGCTGGCCGCCACCCGCACCGTGCGCCGCCTGATCCGCCGGGAGCGGATCGATGTGGTGTTCAGCAGCGGCGGCTACATCGCCGCCCCGGCGATCCTGGCGGCCCGCTGGAGCCGCATCCCGGTGGTGCTGCACGAGAGCAATGCCGTTCCCGGCCGCGTCACCCGCCTGCTGGGTCGCCTGTGCAGCCGGGTGGCGGTGGGGCTGCCGGCCGCTGCCGAACGGCTGCCCGGCAGCCGGCCGCTGGTCACCGGCACCCCGGTGCGCCACGCCTTTCTGCAGGCCGCCTCACCCCCCGACTGGCTGCCCGCCGGCGACGGTCCCCTGCTGGTGGTGATGGGTGGCAGCCAGGGGGCCGTGGGCCTCAACCGCATGCTGCGGCCCCTGCTGCCCCGGCTGAGCGAGGCGGGCGTGCGGGTGGTGCACCTCACCGGCCACAACGACCCGGAGAGCGGCGGCCCCCTGCCTGAAGGGGTGGTGGAACGGCCCTTCTGCGACACCATGGCGGGCCTGCTGCAGCACTGCGACCTGGCCATCAGCCGCTCCGGTGCCGGGGCCCTCAGCGAGCTGGCGGTGTGCGGCACGCCGGCGATCCTGGTGCCCTATCCGGCCGCGGCCGACCGCCACCAGGACGCCAACGCCGAAGCTGCCGCCGCCCTGGGCGCCGCCGTGATCGTGCAGCAGCACGAGCCCCAGAGCCCCACCCTGGAGCGCACCCTCTGGCGCCTGCTGGGCCCGCGCCTGCGCGGCGTCCAGGGGGAGGCCGATCCGCTGCCGGCCATGCGCCAGGGCATGGCCCAGCTGGCGGAGCGCGCTGCCGATCAGCGGCTGGCCGATCTGCTGGCGGAGCTGGTGTAGGAGCCCGGGGGGAGCTCGGCGGCCAGGGCGCGCAGCAACCGCCGGTTGCCGCGGCGATCCTGCAGCCCCAGCCGAAGCCAGCGGCCATCCAGCCCGGCAAACGAGTGGCACTGCCGCACCAGCACGCCATGGCGATCGGCCAGGGCCCCGGCCAGGGAGCCGAGGTCCTGCTCGCCCCGCAGCAGCAGGAAATTGGCGGCCGAGGGCAGCACCCTGAACCGGGGCCAGCACGCCAGTTGTTCGCCCAGCCAGGGCCCTTCCCGGGCCACCCAGTGCTGCACCCGGGCCGTCCAGCTGGCCAGCCAGCCAGGCCGGGCCAGCACCGCCTCAGCCGCCGCCAGGGCCAGACCGTTGAGGGGCCAGGGATCGCGCCACCCCGCCCAGCGCTCCAGCCGCTCCGGGCTGCCGAGGGCGTAGCCCAGCCGCAGTCCGGCCACCGCCAGCAACTTGGTGAGGCTGCGGATCACCACCAGGTGGGGATGCTGGCCCAGCAGGGGGATCAGCGACTGGGCCTCGCCGCCCGGCACCAGCGGCAGGAAGGCCTCGTCGCAGATCACCAGGGCGAAGCGCGAGAGCAGGGGCTCCAGGGAGGCCCGGCTCCAGAGCTGGCCGGTGGGGTTGTGGGGGTTGGTGATCCAGAGCACCGCGGCCTCCCCGGCGCTGGCAGGGGGCTGGGGAAAGGGCTGGGGAAAGGCCCCGTTCCAGTCCAGGGGCAGCACCCACGGCCGGTGGGCGCCGCCCCAGCAGCCGAGGGCGCGCTGGTAGTCGGCAAATCCCGGCGCCGGCAGCAGGCTCTCGCCGGCCGCCGCCGCGTCGCGGGCGGCCCAGGTGAACAGCTCGGCGGCGCCGTTGCCGGGCAGCACCCAGGCGGGCGGCAGGCCATGGAGCTCGGCCAGGCGGCGGCGCAGGTCCTGCCAGTCGCGGTCGGGGTAGGCCCGCAGCGGCGAGCCGGCCACCGCCCGCACCAGGGCCAGCCGCAGCGCCAGGGGCGGCCCGAAGGGCACCAGCGAGGCACTGGCATCGAGCAGGGAGCCGGGCCGCCGCCCCAGCTGCCGCGCCGCCGCGGCCAGATTGCCGCCGTGGCGCTGGGTGGCATCGGCTCGGGCCATCGGCGAACGCTAGGGCGGCGGCAGGGCCACAATCGGGGCAGCCCTGCCCGCTGCCGCCGTTGACCACACGCCTCGACGACCAGGTGGAGGCCATCGGCCGGGTGCTGCTCGGCAAGGAACAGAGCGTGCGCCTGGCCCTGAGCTGCCTGCTGGCCGGCGGCCACCTGCTGCTGGAGGACCTGCCCGGCACCGGCAAGACCACCCTGGCCGAGGCCCTGGCCCGCAGCTTCGGCCTGGACTTCCGCCGGGTGAGCTTCACCAGCGACCTGCTGCCGGCCGATCTCACCGGCATCAACGTGCTCGACCCGGCCAGCGGCAGCTTCCGCTTCCAGCCCGGGCCGCTGTTCACCCAGGTGCTGCTGGCCGACGAGATCAACCGCGCCAGTCCCCGCACCCAGAGCGCCCTGCTGGAGGCGATGGCCAGCGGCCGGGTGAGCGTGGATGGCACCAGCCACCCCCTGCCCCGGCCGTTCATGGTGATCGCCACCCAGAACAGCCTCGACCAGGTGGGCACCGCCCCCCTGCCGGAATCCCAGCTCGACCGCTTCCTGATGCGCCTCAGCCTCGGCTTCCCGCAGCGGGCGGCGGAGCGGGCCCTGCTGGCGGGCCAGGCCCTGCCCCTCTCCGGGCTGGCCACCGGCCGCCAGCCGGACGACCTGCTCGCCCTGCAGCAGCACTGCCGCGGCCAGCACTGCAGCGACACCCTGCTCGACTACCTGCTCGACCTGGTGGCCGCCAGCCGCACCGCCCAGGCCCCCGGGGCGCCCCTGTCCCCCCGGGCCTCCCAGGGGCTGTTGGCGGCGGCCCGGGCCTGGGCCCTGCTGGAGGGGCGCGCCTTCGTCACCCCGGATGACGTGCAGGCCGTGTTCCCGGCGGTGGCCGAGCACCGGCTCGATCCAGCCGCCAGCGGCCAGCTCAGCCGCGCCCTGCTGGAGCAGGTGGATGCGATCCGCTGACCGCAGCACAGCGAGCCGCCGGGCCGGGAGCATCACCGCCGGCTCGGCACCCTGGGCCCAGCGCTGGCCGGAGGAATTGGGCCGGCTGCACACAGGGGAGGCGCTGCGCCTGCACCTGCGCAACCTCTACATCCTGCCCACGCGCTTCGGGGGCCTGTGGCTGGCCGGCGCGGCGCTGCTGCAGGTGGTGGGCATCCAGACCCAGCGCAACGGTCCCCTGCTGCTGAGCTTTCTGCTGCTGGCGCTGCTGCTGCTGGCCATGCACCTCACCCACGCCAACCTGCAGGGGCTGGAGCTGCGCTGCGCCACCCCAGCCCCCGGCTTCGCCGACGCAGCGCTGGCCTACCCCCTGCTGCTGCACAGCGACAGCTGGCGCGAGGGCATCGAGCTGCGGCTGGCGGACGGCCCGCCCAGCCCGCCGCTGCGGCTGCGCGCCGGCGTCAACCCGCTGCTGCTGGAATGGCACTGCCGGCGGCGCGGATTCCAGACCCCGGGAGCACTGCTGATCCGCAGCACGGCCCCCCTGGGGCTGTTCGTGTGCTGGAGCCGCTGGCAGCCGCCCGTGCCCCAGCTGGTGATCCCGGCGCGGCGGCGCGGCCCGGTCGCCCTGGCCCCCAGTCCGCAGCCCCAGGCCCCCGGTGGCCCCGCAGCGGCTGCCAGAGGGGAGGGCATCGACCACTGGCACGACCTGCGGCCCCAGCGCCCCGAGGACAGCCAGAGCCGCCTGGCCTGGAAGGCCCTGGCCCAGGGCCGCGGCCGCCTCACCAAGCTGTTCCAGGCGGAGGGCCACCAGCCCCCCTGGCTCACCCTCGCCCCCCAGGTGCCCCATGAGCAGGCCCTGGAACACCTCAGTGCGGCGGTCTGGCAGCGCAGCCAGGCCGGTGAACGCTTCGGCCTGCTCCTGCCCGATCAGCCCATCCCCCCCGGCCTGGGCAAGGAGCACCGGGAGCGCTGCCTGCGGGCCCTGGCCCTGAGCCGCTGATGGCCAGCGCCCCCCTGCCCCCGAAGCGGCTGCAGTGGCTCACCCTGGCGGTGCTCGGACTGGGCTGCCTGGGCCTCGACCCGGGCTGGCTGCTGGGCGCCTTCACCCTGGCCCTGGGGCTGATGGCGGCCCTCAAGCTGCGGGAGGCCCGGGACCGGGCCGGCCGCCGGCTGGTGGCCCAGCAGGCCGACCTGCTGCCCAGCCTGCTGCAGCTGCTGGCGGCCCTGCTCAGCCTGGCGGGGCTGCTGCAGCTGGAGACCAACCTCGCCCTGGCCTGGCCCCAGCTGTTGCGGCGCAGCCTGCGGTTGCTGGCCGCCGCACTGCCCGTGGCCCTGGTGCTGTTCCTGCTGCTGCCCCGCATCGGCCCCTTCGGGACGGCCGCCGGCGGCCCTGGCGCCCGGGCCGGCACGGGCCTGAGCGACAGCCTCGACCCCGGCTCGATCGCAACGCTGGTGGACAACACCGGTCCGGCCGCCCGGGTGGCCTTCAGCGACGACCGGCCGCCGCCGCCGGCCCAGCGCTACTGGCGGGTGCTGGTGCATCCCAACTTCGACGGCCAGCGCTGGCTGCGGGCGGCGGATGCGGAGAGCGGCGGCGGGGCGGGATCAGGTGTGGCTGGTGGAGCCGAGCCGGTTCACGGCCGTGCCCTGGAGCGGCGGCGGCCAGCCCCTGGATGGCAAGCTCCGCCCCCAGGCCAACGGCGAGCTGCGACTGCTGCGGCCCGCCCTGGAGCGGCGCAGCTACCGGCTGCTCGAGACCGGAGCCCCCCCGGCCTGGCAGCGCCAGCCGCCGCGGCTGAGCGAGCTGGTGCTGCCGGCCAACCGCAACCCCCGGCTGCTGGCCCTGGGCCGCCAGTGGGCAGCCCTGGCCGAACCGGCGGCCCGGGTGCAGGCCGCCCGCGCCTGGTTCCTGCAGCAGGGGTTCCGCTACGACCGCCAGCCGGGGGTGCTGGCGGGGCCCGATGGTCTGGACCGCTTCCTGTTCGAGCGACGGGTGGGCTTCTGCGGCCACTACGCCAGTGCCTTCAGCGCTTTGATGCGCGCCGCCGGGGTGCCCAGCCGCGTGGTGAGCGGCTATCTGGGCGGCACCTGGGTGGAGCCGCTGGGCGGGGCCAGCTACCTGGAACTGCGCCAGAGCGACGCCCATGCCTGGAGCGAGGTGTGGCTGCCCGGGCAGGGCTGGCTGGCGCTGGACCCCAGCAGCTGGGTGGGGGGCGGCAGCGCGGCGGAGGGCGCGGGTCCGGGTGATCAGCGCCGCGCCGTCCCGGGCCCCTGGCGCTGGCTGCAACGGCAGTGGTGGGGGCTGGACATGGCCTGGAGCCGCTGGTGGCTGGGCTTCGACCAGGCACGCCAGGAGGAGCTGCTCAACCGGCTGCTGGGCCGGCAGCGCTGGGCTCTGGGCTGGCTGGTCCTGGCCGGGATCGCCGCCGGCCTGGCGTCGGGGCTGGTGCTGCTGCGCCGGGGGCAGCGGCCCGGCGATCCCCAAGAGCGCGACCTGCGCGGGCTGCTGCGGCTGCTCGCCCAGCTGGGGCTGGAGGCCGAACCGGGGGAGACCCTGGAGCAGCTGGCGACCCGGGCCAGGGCGCAGTATCCGCTGCTGGCCCCACCGCTCAGCGAGCTGGTCGCCTGCCATCACCAGCGGCGATACGCCTTGGCTGGGCGGCAGGCCCGGCAGCGCTGGCGGCAGGGCCTGCGCGAGCTGAAACGCCGCCGCCGGGACGCTATAAGGCAGGCAAAGGGATCCAGGCCATGACAGCGCACTGCCGGACCCCATCTCCGCCAGAGGCCCCTTCGCTGGGCCGCCTGCAGCTGCGGCTGCGGCTGGCCGGCATGGCGGTCCTGGCCCCGCTTACCCTCGCCGGCGCGCCGGCCGCCCTGGCCAGCACGGAACTGGTGCAGCTGATGGAGCAGCGGCGCTGCCCCAACTGCGAGCTGGCGGGCGCCGACCTGGTGCATGCCCAGCTGGCCGATGTGGATCTGCGCGGCGCGCGGCTGCAGCGCGCCAACCTCAGCCAGGCCCGACTGGATGGCGCCCGGCTCAGCGGCGCCGACCTCAGCTTCACCAGCCTGCTCGGGGCCTCCCTGCGCGGTGCCGATCTGCGCGGTGCCCGGCTGGAGGGCACCGATCTGCGCCAGGCCGACCTGGGCGGGGCGCTGCTGGACGGCGGCGCCCTCAGCCGCGCCCACTGGCAGGGAGCCCGTGGTCTGGACCCCAACCTGCTCAGCTTCGGGGAGCTGCACAACGCCGGTGTGGAGGCGGCCCGCCAGGGGCGGATGCCCGAGGCCGAACAATGGTTCAGCGAGGCGATCCGGCGCGAGCCGGCCGCGGCGGTGAGCTGGCTGGCCCGGGCCATCACCCGCAGCGAGCTGGGCCAGCGCCAGCTGGCGGCCAGCGACTTCGACTACGCGGCCTCGCTCTATGCGGCCCGCGGCGAGGAGGCCGAGGCCCGCCAGTTGCGCGAGGCGGCCAAGCAGGTGGCCGCCCCCGAAGCCAAACCGGACGGTGGCGGCAATGGCATGGGCTCGGCCGCCCTGGGCGGGGCCCTGGGCGTGCTCCAGTTCCTGGCGCCGCTGGCCGCCAAGGCCTTCCTGCCCCTGCCCTTCTGAGCCGAGTGCCCTGACGCCGTCGCTGTCCTCCCCAACGCCGCCGGCCCAGCAGCTGCTGCTGGCGGGCGGCGGCCACACCCACGCCCTGCTGCTGCTGCGCTGGCTGATGCGCGGCCAGCGGCCGCCCGGCGCGATCACCCTGGTGAACCGGGCGAGCACGGCCCTCTATTCCGGCATGCTCCCCGGCCTGGTGGCGGGCGTGTACACCCTGGAGGAGTGCAGCATCGACCTGCGCCGGCTGTGCGCCGCCGTGGACGTGACCCTGGTGATCGCCGAGATCAGCGGGCTCGAGCTGGCGGACCGCCAGCTGCTGCTGGCCGACCGCCCACCCCTCAGCTGGGACTGGCTCAGCCTTGATCTGGGCGCCACCACCCGCAGCCTGGACGGCTGCCGGCTCGGCGTGAAACCGCTGGAGCCCTTCCTGCACTGGCTCCAGCAGCGCCCGGAGGAGGCCCAGCCCCTGCGCATCCGCGGCGGCGGCGCGGCGGCGGTGGAGCTGGCCCTGGCCCTGCGCGGCCGCCAGCCCGACCAGACCCTGGAGCTGCTGCTGCGGGGCGACCAGCTGCACCTGCAGCCCGCCGCGGCCCGGCCCCTGGGCGAGCGCCTGCTGCGGCAGGCCGGTGTGGCGGTGCGGCGGCGCGTGGCGGCTGACCGGCCGGCCGAGCTGGCCTGCACGGGCAGCCGGGCGCCGACCTGGCTGGCTGGGGCCGGCCTCCCCTGCGCTGGCGACGGCCGCGTACGCACCACGGCCAGCCTGCAGGTGGAGGGGCAACCGCGGATCTTCGCCGTGGGTGATTGCGGCGTGCTGGGCGCCGCGCCGCGGCCGCCCTCGGGGGTGTGGGCGGTGCGGGCGGCCCCCACCCTGGCGGCCAACCTGGCCCGCTGCCTGGCGGCCGGGGAACCGCCCCAGCGGCTGCGGGCCTGGCGTCCCCAGCGCCGGGCCCTGCAGTTGCTGGCCGACCTCAGCATCTGGGAAGCACCGGCGGCCATTGCCCTGTGGGGACCCCTGGCCCTGGGGCCGAGCCGGCTGCTGTGGCGCTGGAAACAGCACATCGACCGCCGCTTCATGGCCCGCTTCCAGCAGGCCGGTGCCATGGCCGGCAGGGAGGCCCAGGCCGGGGGTGAACCGATGGCCTGCCGGGGCTGCGCGGCCAAGCTGGCCCCAGCCACCCTGGAGGCGGGCCTGCGCCAGGCGGGGCTGGGGGGGAAGGCCGAGGACGCCGCCGTGCTGGGCCAGCTTGAGAGCGGCGCGCTGCTGCTGCAGAGCGTGGACGGCTTTCCTGCCCTGGTGGACGACCCCTGGCTGAACGCCCGGCTCACCACCCTGCACGCCTGCAGCGACCTCTGGGCCAGTGGCGCCCGGGTGCTCAGCGCCCAGGCCGTGGTCACCCTGCCGGAAGCGGCCGCGCCGATCCAGCAGCAGGCCCTGGCCCACACCCTGGCCGGCATCCGCTCGGTGCTCGACCCCCTGGGGGCTGAGCTGGTGGGGGGCCACACCCTGGAGGCCCGCGACGGCGCCGGCCTGGCCCTCAGCCTGAGCGTGAACGGCAGTGTGGCTGCGGCCAGCCACTGGCCGAAGGGCCCCCTCCAGGCCGGGCAGGTCCTGCTCCTCACCCGGCCCCTGGGCACCGGCGTGCTGTTCGCCGCCGCCATGGCCGGCGACGCCAGGGCCGCATGGATCGACGCCGCCCTGGAGCAGATGCAGCAGAGCCAGGCGCCCCTGGTGCCCCTGCTGCAGGAGCTGGGCTGCAGCGCCTGCACCGACATCACCGGCTTCGGCCTGCTGGGCCATCTCGGCGAGATGCTGGCAGCCAGCCCCGCCCAGCTCACGGTGCGGCTTGACGGCGGCGCCGTGGCGGCCCTGCCGGGGGCCCTGGAGCTGCTGGAGCAGGGCCGGGCCAGCAGCCTGGCCCCCGCCAACGCCCGGGCCCTCGCCCTGCTGGCGGGCCCGGTGGTGCTCCAGGGCCCCGCCAGCGCCGCCCTGCATGGCCTGCTGATCGACCCCCAGACCTGCGGCCCCCTGCTGGCGGCGATCCCCGCCAAGGCGGCGGAGACAGCCCTGGAACAGCTGGCCCGGCTCGGCTTCAGGGAGGCCCGGCTGCTCGGTGAGGTTGGGGGCCTGGGGCAGACATCAGGGGCCCTGGGGCAGACCTGAGAGGATGGTGCCCACCCTGCAGGCTTCCTTGTCCGCCCTCACCCGCTGCCTGGAGGAAGAGGCGGCCGCCATCGCCGCCGCCGCCGAGCGCCTTGATGCCGGCCAGGTGGAGCTGGCCCTGCGCCAGCTGGAGGCCTGCCGGCAGCGGCGGGCCAAGCTGGTGATCACCGGGGTGGGCAAGAGCGGCATCGTGGCCCGCAAGATCGCCGCCACCTTCTCCTCGATCGGGCTGACGGCGGTGTTCCTCAACCCCGTGGATGCCCTGCATGGCGATCTGGGAATCGTGAATGCCGACGATGTGGCCCTGCTGCTCTCCAACAGCGGCGAAACCGAGGAGCTGCTGGCGATCCTGCCCCACCTCAAACGGCGTGGAACGGCCCGGATCGCCCTGGTGGGGCGGATCGACTCGAGCCTGGCCCGGGGCTGCGACGTGGTGCTGGACGGCTCGGTGGACCGGGAGGTCTGCCCGCTGAACCTGGCGCCGACGGCCAGCACGGCGGTGGCGATGGCGATCGGCGATGCCCTGGCGGCGGTGTGGATGGAGCGGGCCGGCATCTCGCCGGAGGATTTCGCCATCAACCACCCGGCCGGCTCCCTGGGCCGTCAGCTCACGCTCACCGTGGCGGAGGTGATGGTGCCGGCCAGCGAGGTCACCCCCCTGGCGCCGGATGCGCCGCTGCCGGCGGTGATCGCCCACCTCACCCTGGGCAGCAGCAGCCGCGGCAGCCTGGGCGCCAGCTGGGTGCATGCCCCGGGCGAGCCCACCCGACTGGCGGGTCTGATCACCGATGGCGACCTGCGCCGCACCCTGCAGCGGCACGAGCCGGAGGCCTGGGGCCAGGTGACCGCCGGCCAGATGGCAACGGCTGATCCGATCACCGTCACCGCCGATGTGCTGGCGGCGACGGCCCTGGAGCTGATGGAGCGCAACCCCCGCCAGGCGATCTCGGTGCTGCCGGTGGTGGAGGCCAACCACCCCGGCCGGGTGACCGGCCTGCTGCGGCTCCACGACCTGGTCCAGGCTGGCTTCAGCCGCAGCGGCCCCTAGGCGCCATCCCGGCCACAGGGTCCAACTGTCTTTGCCTGTTTTCGCGTCTTGCCTGTTGTCCCGTCCCCTGAGTCCCCCTCTTCCGGTGTCAACCCGATGACCACCCCCCTCCGTCTGATCGCCGGCCCGTGCGTGATCGAGAACCGCGACCTGGTGCTGCAGGTGGCCGAGCAGGTGAGCGACCTGTGCCGGCGGCTGGGGGTGGAGTACGTGTTCAAGGCCAGCTTCGACAAGGCCAACCGCAGCTCCGGCAAGTCGTTCCGCGGGCCTGGCCCCCAGGAGGGTCTGGCGATCCTGGCGGAGGTGGGCGAGCGCTTCGGGGTGAAGGTGCTCACCGACATCCACGAGAGCCACCAGGCCGCCGCTGCCGCCCAAGCGGTGGACGTGCTGCAGATCCCGGCGTTTCTGTGCCGGCAGACCGACCTGCTGGAGGCGGCCGCCGAGGCCGTGGCCGGCAGCGCCAAGGTGGTGAATGTGAAAAAGGGCCAGTTCCTGGCGCCGTGGGACATGGCCCAGGTGGTGGGCAAGCTGGCCGAATGCGGCCTGGAGGCGAGCAGTGGCCGGCTGTGGCTCACGGAGCGGGGCAGCAGCTTCGGCTACAACACGCTGGTGGTGGACTACCGCAGCCTGCCCCAGCTCCAGGCCCTGGGCTGCCCGGTGATCTTCGATGCCACCCATGCGGTGCAGCAACCGGGGGGTCGGGGCAGCAGCTCAGGCGGGCAGCGGGAGTTCGTGGCGCCCCTGGCCCGCGGCGCGGTGGCGGTGGGCGTGGACGGGCTGTTCATGGAGGTGCACCCCGACCCCGAGAACGCCCTGAGCGACGGGCCGAACATGGTGCCCTTGCACCGGCTGGAGGCGCTGCTGGTGCAGCTGCTGGCGATCCGGGAGGCCGTGGCCGACCGCATGGCGGTGAGCACCCTGTGAGGGGGCACCAGGCTGTGAGGGGGCGCTGAGATGGCCAGCCTGAGTGGTCTGCATCTGCGCTCCCGCCTGCGAGGCCGGTTGCTGCGGCCCCGCCTGCGCGCCATCCGCCTGCTGGTGTGCGACGTGGATGGGGTGCTCACCGACGGGGGTCTCCACTACGACGAGGAGGGCCGGGTGGTGAAGCGCTTCGATGTGCGCGACGGCCTGGCGGTGCGCATGCTGCAGCGCGCCGGCATCGCCGTGGCCCTGCTCAGCGGCGGCCGCAGCGGCGCCATCGAGCAGCGGGCCCGCCACCTGGGCATCGAGCACTGCCGCACGGGCGTGGGCGACAAGCAGGCCGGCCTGGCCCAGCTGCACGGCGAACTGGGCATGGCCCGGGAGTCCACCGCCTTCCTCGGCGACGACCTCAACGACCTGACCGTGCGGCCCGTCACCGGCCTGCTGGTGAGCCCGGCCAATGGGGCCCGGGGCCTGCGCCGCCAGGCCGACTGGGTGCTGCGCAGCCGCGGCGGCGATGGCGCCCTGCGGGAGCTCACCGAGGCCCTGCTGGCCAGTCAGGGCCTGCTGCAGGAGCTTCACCACAACGGCTGGCGCGAGGGCAACGGCTGATCCGCTCAGCCGGCCTGGCGTGCCGCCAGCAGCTGGCGCGCCTGCTCCAGCTGCTCGGGGGTATCCACCGAAAAACAGTCGGCCTCCAGCGCGAAGGTGGCGATCGGAATCCCGGCCTCGATCAGGCGCAGCTGCTCCAGCTTCTCCAGCTCCTCCAGCGGCGAGAGCGGCAGCCCGCTCCAGCCGGCCAGCACATCGGCCCGGTAGCCGTAGATGCCCACGTGGCCCCAGTAGGTGGTGCGGCTGGCCCACTGCTCGGGGGGCAGGTCGCGCACGTGGGGCAGGGCGCTGCGGGAGAAGGTGATCGCCCGGCCATCGCCGGCCCGCAACACCTTCACCACGTTGGGGTCGTGAATCTTCTCCGCCGGCAGCGGATACACGGGCGTGATCACCGGCAGCCAGGGGCCCCCCGAGTCCGCCGCCCGGGCCACCATCGCCTCCACGATCGCCGGATCCAGCAAGGGCTGGTCGCCCTGCACGTTGATCACCAGCGTGCGCTCGGGCGCCACGCCGCCGGCCGCCACCAGCTGGTCCACCACTGAAGCCAGCCGCTCGCTGCCGCTGCTGCAGGCCTCGGCGGCGGCCAGGCCGGCAAAGCCCCAGCCGCGGACGGCCTCCAGCACCTCGGCACTGTCACTGCAGGCCAGCACCGCTGCCACCCCATCGGCCCGGCGACAACGCTCCAGCACATGGCGCAGCATCGGCCGGCCACCGATGTCGGCCATCACCTTGCCCGGCAGCCGCGACGAGGCCAGCCGCGCCGGCACCGCCACCACCACCGCCCGCTTCGCCATCAGCAGCGCTCCTCAGCCAGCCGGAGGGAGCGTAGGCGGCGCAATTCGGCCCCCAGTTCAGGCCCGGGCCGCCAGCCGGCCGCCAGCAGCTGCTCGGCGCTGCGGGCCGGCCGGAGGGAGCGCCAGCGCAGCAGCCAGCGCAGCAGCGGCCGCCGCGGCCCCTCCGCCAGGGCCAGGGCCAGGGCCACCGCCTCAGCCGACAGGCCCGGCGCCTCCAGCAGGGCACACCAGCCGGCAACGCCCGCGGGGCGGGGATCGGCCCGGGCCAGGCGGCGGCGCAGCTCCAGCAACTGGGCCAGCAGCCGGTGCTGGCGGTGCGGCAGCTGCAGCCGCTCCGCCAGGGCCAGGGGATCGGCCGCACCGGCCACCAGCGCCGCCAGCGGCGGCAGGCCCCAGCGCTGGGACCACCACAGCCGCCGCCGCCAGTGCCGATCGTCCTGCAGCTGGCCATCCAGCAGCGCCAGTCCGCCCCAGCGCTGCAGCGCCGCCAGGGCCGCTGACCAGGGCTCCCGCTCCAGCAGCAGCTCCAGCTCCATGCGCAGGCGGGTGCCCAGGGCCGCCGGCGCCAGGCCCGGCGGATCCCCCTGCCGCCAGCACCAGGGCCAGGCCGCCAGGGTGGCGCGGGCCTGCTCGGCACTGGCCGGCTCCAGCGCGAAGCCCAGCCGGGCGGCGTAACGGGCTCCGCGCACCAGCCGGGTGGGGTCATCGCGCAGGCTGGTGGCATGGAGCAGCCGCAGCTGGCGCCGCTGCAGATCCAGCTGGCCGCCATGGGGATCGAGCAATTCACCACTGGCCAGATCCAGGGCCATGGCATTGATGCTGAAGTCGCGGCGGGCCAGGTCATCGGCAAGGGCACCGAGGCTCACCACCGGGTTTTCCGCCGGCTGGGGGTAGGTCTCGGCGCGGGCGGAGGCCACATCCAGCAGCACGGGCTGCCCTGCGATCACCAGCTCCAGCTCCACCGTGCCGTAGGCACCGTGCTCCTGGGCAGCCCGCAGGGCCCCGGGGGCGAGGGCCCGCTCCAGCCGCCCCACGAGATCGCTGGCGCGGCCCTCCACCACCAGGTCCAGATCGGGCACCCCCCGCCAGGGGTCGTTGTGCACCCGATGCAACAGGAGGTCACGCACGGCACCGCCCACCAGGGCCAGGCGCTGCTCGCGGGCCACCGCCTGGAGCACGGCCGGCAGGGGGGCGGGAATGCCGGGAACGTCCACGCTTGAACTCAGGACGGATCGGCCAGCGGCTCGATCGGCGCCAGGCGGGGATCGAGGATCTTCGGCCCCATTCCCTCGAACTTCACGGCGAGAGAGATCTTCTCGCCGCTGCCGAACAGGTGGGTCACCCGGCCCTCCCCGAAGGCGGCATGGCGCAGGTGGTCACCCACCGCCCAGTTGCGGCCGGGCTGGGCCGAGCCGCGCCGCCGCACCGCGTTGGCCGCTGCCCCGGCCGCACCGCCGCCGGCCACCCTCCGGCTCTCCTCCCGATCCACGCGGGTGAGGCGATCGAGCCGCTGCTCGCGCCGGATTGCGGCGCCGCCGCTGCGGGGGATATCGCCCTGCACCAGCTCCTCGGGCAGCTCGGAGAGGAACACCGAGGGCACGGCCGGCTCGCGCATGCCGCCCCACAGGCGCCGCTCACTGGCATGGGAGAGGAACAGCCGCTCCTTGGCGCGGGTGATGCCCACATAGGCCAGACGCCGCTCCTCCTCCAGGGAGGCCGGATCGTCGAGGGAGCGGAAGCTGGGGAACAGTCCCTGCTCCATCCCCACCAGGAACACCACCGGAAACTCCAGGCCCTTGCTGGCGTGCAGGGTCATCAGGGTCACCCGGTCCTGCTCGGTGTCCTTGGAATCGGCATCGCTGGCCAGGGCCGCCGAGGCCAGGAAATCCTCCAGCGAGCCCTCCTCGTTCTCCTCCTGGTACTGCAGGGCGGCGTTCACCAGCTCGTTGAGGTTGCGGCGCCGGTCTTCGGCCTCGTCGGTGCCGGTGGCGATCAGCTCGGCCAGGTAGCCGCTCTGCTCCATCACCTTCTGCACCAGCGCCGAGGGCGGCGCGTCCTGGGCCGAGCGCTGCAGGTCGTTGATCAGCTCGCAGAACTGCAGCAGCCCCTTGGCCGAACGCCCCCCCAGGGAACGCACCGCCTCGGCGTCGCTCACCACGTCCCAGAGGGGGATGCCCAGCTGGCCCGCGGCATCGGTGAGGCGCTCGATCGTGGTCTTGCCGATGCCGCGCTTGGGCACGTTCAGCACCCGCAGCAGGCTCACCGTGTCGGCCGGGTTCACCAGCAGCTTGAGGTAGGCGAGCACGTCCTTGATCTCGCGCCGGTCGTAGAAGCGCAGGCCGCCCACCACGATGTAAGGAATCCCCCAGCGCACCAGCGATTCCTCCATCGCCCGCGACTGGGCGTTGGTGCGATACAGCACCGCCATGTCTCCCCAGCGCAGCTCGTCGTGGGCGGCATCGAGCATGCGCATGCGGTGTACCACCGCCTCGGCCTCGGCGATCTCGTCATCGCAGCGGGTGAGGGTGATCGGCTCGCCCTCGCCGCGGGTGGGGCGCAGCACCTTATCGATCCGCTCGGAATTGTTGGCGATCAGGGCATTGGCGGCTTCGAGAATGGTGGCGGTGGAGCGATAGTTCTCCTCCAGCTTCACCATCGTGCGCGTGGCCTCATCGGGCGCCCCGTCGCCGAAGTCGTCCTGGAAGCCCATCAGGATCGTGAAGTCGGCCGCCCGGAAGCTGTAGATGCTCTGGTCGGCGTCGCCCACCACGAACACCGAGCGGCCGTTCCAGTCGTCGAAGGCCTCGGGATCGCGGCCGTCGGTGACGAGCAGCTTGATCAGGTCGTATTGGGTGCGGTTGGTGTCCTGGTATTCGTCCACCAGCACGTGACGGAAACGCCGGTGCCAGTAGTGGCGCACCTGCTCGTTCTGGCGCAGCAGCTGCACCGGCAGCAGCAGCAGGTCGTCGAAGTCGAGGGCGTTGTTGGCCGCCAGGGCACGGCGGTAGAGCCGGTAGGCCTCCGCCTCCTTGCGGCCGCGCATCCCCTCCGCCTTCGCTTCCAGCTGCTCCGGCAGCCAGCCCTGGTTCTTGGCGTTGCTGATCGCCCAGCGCACCTTCTTGGGCTCGAAGCGCTTGGGGTCGAGACCCAGCTCCTGGGTCACGATCTCCTTCACCAGGCTCTGGGCATCCCCCTCGTCGTAGATCGAGAACTGGCGCGTCCAGCTCAGGCCCTCCGGGTCCTTGAACTTGTCGATGTCGAAGCGCAGCAGCCGGGCGAACAGGGCGTGGAACGTGCCGATCCAGAGGTCCTTGATCACCTCCCGGTAGATGCGCGAGCGCAGCTGGCGCTGCTCCACCGCCGGCAGGGTGCTCCAGGGCTGGCCGAACTGGCTCTGGGCCAGCTTCTGGGCCAGCAGCAGCTCCAGCCGCTCCTTCATCTCGCGGGCGGCCTTGTTGGTGAAGGTCACCGCCAGCAGCTCGGCCGGATCCACGCCGTGGTGCCCCACCAGGTGGGCGATGCGGTGGGTGAGCGCCCGCGTCTTGCCGCTGCCCGCCCCGGCCACCACCAGCAGGGGCCCGGTGTGGTGATCCACCGCCCGGCGCTGGGCGTCGTTGAGACCGGCAAGGAAGGCGCTCATGGGCTCGACCCTAGGCAAGGTGGCGCGCCAGCCCCGCAGGCAGGCGCTTGCTCAAGCGTTGCCGCCAGCGCCGGGCCCGCAGCGCCAGCAGCGACGGCGCCCGCAGGGGAGCCTCCCCGGCCTGGAGGCGATCGAGGTGGGCGTTGATGGCCTCCAGCGCCTGGCGCCAGCGCTCCCGCAGCCGCGGCTCGCTGAAGTCCTCCAGCAGGTCCTCGAGGCGCCGCGGCGACGGCAGCCAGGGGCCTGGGTCAGCCACCGCCGCGGCGATCCGCTCCACGTCGGCGGCCAGGCTGCCTGCTCCGATCTGGTGGGCGCTGTCGCCAAGATCAAGGGTGTCGGCCAGGGCGTGGTTGAAGCTGCTGAACAGCACGCAGCCGCAGGCCAGGGCTTCCAGCGGCGGCAGGCCGAAGCCCTCGCTCACGCCGCTGCAACGCCAGTGGTCCGCCGAGTCGTAGAGCACCACCCTGGCGCTGTTGAACAGGTCCACCAGGTCGTCCACCCAGCCGTCCTGCACAAGCACCGTGACGCCCCGGGCGCGCAGGGCGGGCACCAGCCGCTCGAGCACATAGGCGCTGGTCTTGCGCTGCTGCACCAGCACGTCGATCGTGCGGCCGCCGGGGGCCGGCTCAGCGCCCAGATTGTGGGGCCGGTCGCCCCGGGCCAGCCAGCGCTCCTCCAGGGCATTGGGCACCAGGAACAGGGGATTGCGGCTGGCCCACTGGCCCCAGTAGCCGAGGGTGTTGCGGCTCACGGCCAACACCGGCACCCCCGGCGGCAGGCTGAAGCCATAGCCGCTGCTGTGGGCGTGGTAGGCCACCGGCCGGCCCCGCAGGGCCCGCAGCTGGCGCGGCACATCGAACCCCCAGCTCACGATCCACAGCACCTGATCGGCGGCGGCGCTGCCAGGCGGCTCCGCCTGGAGCAGATCAGCCAGAAAGGGCAGACCCTGCTCCCGCTGCCGGTAGGTGACCAGCTCGGTGGGCACCAGCTCGCTCAGCAACCGGGCGGTCTGCTGCTCCACCAGCAGGCCACCGCAGCGGAAGCGACCGCTGGTGCCGGGCACCAGAAAGCGGAGGGAGCGCAAGGAGCGGGTTGCGACGGCAGGCCCCGACTTTGACTCAGGCCGCCACCGCCTCGGTACTGCCGGAGCGCTGGCGGCGGGTGAGGAAGCCGAACAGCACCTTGCCGATGGCGGCGATCAGGTTGCCCTCCAGCTCCTGGAACATCTTCATGTTGAGGTGGAAGGCGTGGTTGGCCTCCTCCACGATGCGATCGGCCATCGCCTGGTCGATCGGCAGGGCGTCGAGGGTGGCGCGGTAGTTGGTCTTGAAGCCCTTTTCGTCGGGGATGGCGTCGAACTCGTAGAAGCGCAGGCCGTCGTGTTCGCCGAGATTCATGGCCTTCTGGGCGATGGCCTTCAGGATCTGGCCGCCGGAGAGATCGCCGATGTAGCGGGTGTAGTGGTGGCCCACCAGCAGCTCGGGCGACTCCTGGGCGATCTGGTGGATGCGGGCCACATACTCCTGGGCCGCCGGCGTGGCCTTCACGCTGTTGCGCCAGCCGTCACCGAAATAGAAGGCCAGGTCCTGCTCGAGGGTCTCGCGGCGGTTGAGTTCGGGGAAGCCCACAGGTCCCACCACCGGATGGCCGGCGGCCCGCAGCCTGCCGATCTCCTCCTCCATCGCCGCGTACACGAAGTAGAGGTCGGCCACCAGGGTGCGGTAGCTGGCCTTGTCCACCACGCCCTTGAGGAAGCAGCTCACAAAGCCGGTGTTCTCGGCCATGGTGTGCGACTTCTTGGTGCCTTCACGCAACTGGGAAGCGAGGGCGACGGGCATGGCCAGGCGAGGGCGCAACGGGAGCGAGAGGCCAAGTTAGGTGCGGTCTCCGCCCCAGCGCCGTCAAGGTTGCGAAGGATTACGCCGCGGACAACAGGGCACTGGTCAGGTACCTAGCCTGTCAGTCAGTCAGCAAGTTGGCTGTACTCAAAGGGGCCTGTACAAAAAGGGGCAATGAAAGAGGCGATGGCGCACGAGCAGCCACGGCCAGCGAGCTGCACCGGCCCGGTCAGTGCCCAACAGGCCAAGGCCCAGTTTTCAGCCCTGCTCGACCGGGTGGAGCAGGGGGAACATCTGGTCATCACCCGCCGCAACCGTCCGATCGCCGAACTGCGGCCCATGCAACCGCCCTTGCCCATGGCACCCCGCCCCCTGGGCCAGGCCGACGACGCCGGCACGCCCATCCCAGCAGCGTTCTTCGAACCACTGCCCGCCGACCTGCAGGCGGCCTTTGAAGGGGAGACACCTTGAGCCCCATGCGGGATGGCGCCGGGCTGCTGCTCGACACCTGCACCTTCCTGTGGATGGTGCGCACACCGGATGAACTCTCAACAGCGGCCCGCGAAGCCGTGGTGGATCCGGCCGTGCCGGTTTATCTGAGTGTGGTGAGCCAGTGGGAGCTCACGGTGAAAGCGCTGGCCGGAAGGCTGCCCCTGCCGGACGACCCCGCCAGCTATGCGCGGAAGGAACGGCAGCGCCATGGCGTCCTCCCCCTTTCCCTGGAGGAGGATGCTCTGCTCCACCTTCCAAAGCTCCCCGATCACCATCGCGACCCTTTTGATCGGATGTTGATCTGTCAGGCCATCGACAACGGCCTGGTCCTGGTGACCCCAGACCCCCAGATCCATCGCTATCCGGTGCGGTTGCTCTGGTAACCCGAGGCGCCCGCTGCCCTTCAGGCCGCGGCGGCATCAGCACCAGCGCCATTGAAGAGGTCGAACAGCTTGCGGCAGAAGGCCTGCAGCTTGTCCACCACTGCCGGATCGGGCAGATGGCTGCCGCTGGGCTGCCAGTCGCCCACGGTGGCCAGCCGCCAGCGCTCGGATTCATAGGTGAGCCCGCGCACCACCACCCCCAGCAACCGCGGCCGGCCGCTGGCGGGCGCCGCGTCGAGGCGCAGCTGCACCAGCACCGAGCGGCACTGGTTGCGGGGGTTCCAGCCGGGGAAGTGAAAGGAGAGATCCACGCTCTCGGCCTCGGCCCAGGCCCGGGTAAGCGGGTCGTCGCGCCAGGGGGTGAGATTGGCGCGGGCCGCCGGGAAGTGGTTGCGGAACAGGGCGGCCACCGAGGCGATCGCCTGGGCCCATTCCAGATTCCGGGCCTGGTCGGCAGCGTTCATGCCGTTTCCCCTGAGCAGAACCGCAGATCACTGAAACCTAGGCTCGCCACACCGCTTCTGCCGCACGAATGGCTACCAGCACCGCGCCCTACGCCAAGCTCACGCCCCCCAGCGCGGGCACGGCGATCCGCTTCGAGAACGGCCAACCGGTGGTGCCAAGCGATCCGATCATTCCCTTCATCCGCGGCGATGGCACCGGCGTGGACATCTGGCCCGCCACCCAGAAGGTGCTCGATGCGGCAGTGGCCAAGGCCTACGGCGGCGAGCGGCGGATCGAGTGGTTCAAGGTGTACGCCGGCGACGAGGCCTGCGACCTCTACGGCACCTACCAGTACCTGCCCGAAGACACCCTCACCGCGATCCGGGAGTACGGCGTAGCCATCAAGGGCCCGCTCACCACGCCGATCGGCGGCGGCATCCGCTCGCTGAACGTGGCCCTGCGCCAAATCTTCGATCTGTATTGCTGCGTGCGCCCCTGCCGCTACTACGAGGGCACCCCCAGCCCCCACAAGCGGCCCCAGGACCTCGACGTGATCGTGTATCGGGAGAACACCGAGGACATCTACATGGGGATCGAGTGGGAGGCCAGCGATCCGGTGTGCCTGGAGCTGATCCAGCACCTCAACGAGGTGGTGATCCCGGCCAACGGCAAGCTCGGCCAGCGCCGCATCCCGGAGGGATCGGGCATCGGCATCAAGCCGGTGAGCAAGCACGGCAGCCAGCGCCACATCCGCAAGGCGATCCAGCACGCTCTGAAGCTGGAGGGCGGCAAGCGCCACGTCACCCTGGTGCACAAGGGCAACATCATGAAGTTCACGGAAGGGGCCTTCCGCGACTGGGGCTACGAGCTGGCCACCACGGAGTTCCGGGATGTGTGCGTCACCGAGCGCGAGAGCTGGATCCTCGACAACGCCGATCGCAATCCGGGCCTGAGTGTGGAGGCCAACGCCCGCATGGTGGATCCCGGCTACGACGCGCTCACGCCGGAGAAGAAGGAGGCGATCTGCGCCGAGGTGCAGGGGGTGCTCGATGCCATCGGCAGCAGCCACGGCAACGGCCAGTGGAAGGCGATGGTGATGGTCGACGACCGGATCGCCGACAGCATCTTCCAGCAGATCCAGACCCGGCCCCAGGAGTATTCCGTGCTGGCCACCCTCAACCTCAACGGCGACTACGTGAGCGATGCCGCGGCGGCGGTGGTGGGCGGCCTGGGCATGGCCCCCGGCGCCAACATCGGCGACAGCGCCGCCATCTTCGAGGCCACCCACGGCACGGCGCCGAAGCACGCCGGCCTCGACCGCATCAACCCCGGCTCGGTGATCCTCAGCGGCGTGATGATGCTCGAATACATGGGCTGGCAGGAAGCCGCCGACCTGATCACCGCCGGCCTCAGCGCCGCCATCGCAAACCGGGAGGTCACCTACGACCTGGCCCGGCTGATGGAGCCCCCGGTGGAGCCGGTGAGCTGCAGCGGCTTCGCCGACGCCGTGATCCGCCACTTCGGGGGGTGAACGAGCCTGGAGTCGCAGTCAGCACGCCAACACGCATCAACTGATGACTAGCCTGATGCAGGCCTGGTCTTGTGATCGATGCGCACCACCGTGACCCTGGACGCAGAGCTCCTGGCCCAGGCTCAACAGCTGTGTGGCGACCTGGAGCGCACCGCGCTGCTCAAGGAAGCCTTGCAGGCCCTGGTGCAGCGGGAAAGCGCCCGCCGACTGGCCGCCCTGGGCGGCAGCCAGCCGGATCTCGCCCCCATCCCGCGCCGCCGGAGCGCGGCTTGATTCTCGTTGACACCTCCGTGTGGGTCGACCACCTGCGCGCCGGCTTGCCGCAGCTCGAGGCTGCGCTCGAAGCGAGCCATGTGGTGATGCATCCCTGGGTGATCGGCGAACTCGCGTGCGGGAACCTCCGCCATCGCGCGCAGGTGCTGCAGCTGCTGCAGGGCCTGCCGACGGCAACCGTGGCGAGAGATGGGGAGGTGTTGCTCCTGATCGAGCAGGAGCAGCTGATGGGTCGTGGGATCGGCTATGTGGATGCTCACCTGCTGGCCTCCGCCCGGCTGACGCGCTGCTGGCTCTGGACCGAGGATCGACGTCTGGCCGCCCTGGCCAGGCATCTGGATGTTGCGGCGCCAGACTGCCCGCCATGAGCGCCTTCGCTTCGCAACCCCCTGCCCCAACCGCATCAGCCACCGACCCCTGCGTGCACTGCGGCTTCTGCCTGCCCACCTGCGCCAGCTACCGGGTGCTGGGCACGGAGATGGATTCACCGCGGGGTCGCATCCACGCCCTCAAGGCGATCGCGGCCGGTGAGCTGACGCTCGACGCCACGGTGGCCAGCCATTTCGACACCTGCCTGGGCTGCTTCGCCTGCGTGACGGCCTGCCCCTCGGGGGTGCGCTACGACCAGCTGATCGAGGCCACCCGGCCCCAGCTGAACGCCCCCGAGCTGCGCAGCCCGGCCCAGCGGGCCTTGCGCCGCCTGCTGTTCGCCCTGCTGCCCTACCCCCAGCGGCTGCGGGCCCTGCTGGCCCCCCTGCGGGCCTATGCCGGCACACCGCTGCAAGGCCTGGCCCGCCGCAGCGGCCTCATCCGTCTGTTCGGCCCCCAGCTCGAGGCGATGGAGAGGCTGCTGCCGGCGCTGGCGCCGGAGGCCTTCAGCGATTCCTTCCCGCTGGTGGTGCCCGCCCAGGGCACAAAGCGGGCGCGGGTGGGGCTGCTGCTGGGCTGCGTGCAGCGGCTGTTCGACCCCCAGGTGAACGCGGCGGCGGTGGCAGTGCTCAGCGCCAACGGCGTGGAGGTGGTGATCCCTCCGGCCCAGGGCTGCTGCGGGGCCGTGACCCACCACCAGGGGGAACTGGCCCAGACGCGCCAGCTGGCGGCAGCGGTGATCGACAGCTTCGCCGCCGTGGTGGGCCCGGGCCGGCCGGCCGGCGAGGAGCCGCTCGATGCGGTGCTGGTGGCGGCCTCCGGCTGCGGCCACACCCTCAAGCACTACGACGCGCTCCTGGCGGAGGATCCCGCCTGGGCCGAGCGGGGCAGCGCCTTCGCCAGGCAGGTGCTGGATGTGCACCAGTTCCTGCAGCGCCTGGGGCTGAGCGAGGCCTTCATCGCCGCCCTGGCGCCTCTGCCCCATGGCGACGGCAGCCCGGCCACGGCAGAACACCCCCTGGCGGTGGCGTATCACGACGCCTGCCACATGCTCCACGGCCAGGGCATCAGCGCCGAGCCGCGGGCCCTGCTGCGCCGCATCCCCCACCTGCTGCTGCGCGAGGCCACCGAAGCCGGCGTGTGCTGCGGCAGCGCCGGCATCTACAACCTGGTGCAGCCCGAGGAGGCCGCGGAACTGGGCCGGATCAAGGCGGCCGACCTCAGCGGCACTGGAGCGGCGCTGGTGGCCAGCGCCAACATCGGTTGCACGCTGCAGATCCGCCGCCACCTGGAGGAGGGCGGCCACCCCCAGCCGGTGCTGCACCCCCTGCAACTGCTGGAGCGCAGCTGGCGGGCCGGGGGCGGCGGCCGATGAGCCGCGACGCCCCCAACCTGGCGGTGCTGATCGACTCCGACAACGCCCAGGCGGCGGTGATCAGCGACCTGCTGGCGGAGGTGGCCCAGGTGGGCACCGCCACCGTGAAGCGGGCCTACGGCGACTGGACCACCCCCCAGCTGGGCAGCTGGAAGGAGGTGCTCAACGTGCACGCGATCGTGCCGGTGCAGCAGTTCAGCTACACCACGGGCAAGAACGCCACCGATTCGGCCCTGATCATCGACGCCATGGATCTGCTCCACGGCGGCCGGGTGGATGGCTTCTGCCTGGTGTCCTCAGACAGCGACTTCACCCGCCTGGCCACCCGCATCCGTGAACAGGGCCTGCTGGTGATCGGCTTCGGCGAACGCAAGACGCCCAAGCCGTTCGTGGCCGCCTGCGACCGCTTTCTCTACACCGATCTGCTCCGGCGCAGCGGCAGCGGCAGCCGCAGCGAGGGCAGACGGGCGGCAGCCGAGGCCGACGACGAGGGCGCCCCGCCCCTCAAGCCGTTCCTGTGCGAGGCGATCAGCGCCGTCACCCAGGACGACGGCTGGGCGCCCCTGGGCATGGTGGGCAGCCTGCTGCAGAAGAACGATCCCGCCTTCGACGCCCGCAGCTACGGCTTCCGCAAACTCAGCGAACTGGTGAAAGGCCAGCCCTACCTGGGCGTGAAGGAGGTGCCGATCGCGGCGGGCAACCAGCAGATGCACCTGTTCGTGCAGGTGCGATGAGCGAGAGCAGCCCCCAACGGCTGCTCTCCATCCTGGGGATTGGCTTCGGTCTGGCCGGCGCCGTGGGTGGCACGATCGGCGCGGGCATCCTGCGCACACCAGGGGTGGTGGCGGCCGAGCTCCCCACACCATCGCTGGTGCTGGGTGCCTGGCTGGCCGGGGGCGTCTACGCCCTGCTGGGGGCGGTCTGCACGGCCGAACTGGCCGCGGCCCTGCCCCGCACCGGCGGCTGGACGGTGTACGCCGAGCGGGCCTTCGGCCGCGGCGGTGGCCTGCTGGTGGGCTGGGCCGACTGGCTGGCCCACTGCATCGGCCTGGCCTGGGTGGCCACCACCGCCGGCGACTACGGCCAGGCCCTGCTGCCGCTCAGCGGGCTGGCGAGCCAGCTGGGCGGCCTGGCGGTGCTGGCGCTGTTCACCCTGATTCAGCTGCGCGGTCTGCGGGCCGGCAGCACCAGCCAGGAATGGCTGAGCCTGGCCAAGGCCGCCGCCCTGCTGGCCCTGGTGGCGGGCTGCTTCCTGCTGCCGGGCCCAGCGGCTTGGCCGCTGCAGGCGAGCGCCAGCGCTGCCGCGCTGGACAGGGCACCAGTCGCAGGCGGGCGCCAGCTGCTGGCGGCCGCGGTGGTGGCCCTGCAGGCGGTGATCACCACCTACGACGGCTGGGCCAGCCCGGTGTACTTCGCCGAGGAGTTCAGCCAGCCGGAGCGCGACCTGCCCCGCTCCCTGATCGGCGGCGTGCTGGCGGTGACCGGCCTCTATCTGCTGATCAACGCCGCCCTGCTGCACGTGCTGCCCCTGCCGCTGCTGGCGGGCTCGCCGCTGCCGGCGGCCCTGGCAGCCGAGGCCCTGGTGGGCCCGGCCGGCGGCGCGGTGATCACCGCCGTGGCCCTGCTGGCCCTGCTCGGCCTGATCAACACCGTGGTGATGGCCGCCCCGCGCATCCTGCTCGGCCTGGGCCGCGCCGGCTTGCTGCCGCCGCTCACCACCAGGGTGAATGCCGGTGGCACGCCGGTATCAGCCCTGCTGCTCACCAGCGGCACCAGCGCCGTGCTCGTGCTGGCTGGCTCCTTCGAGCGCCTGCTCAGCCTTGGCGCTGTGCTCTATGTGGCCCTGCCCCTGACAGGGATCTGCAGCCTGGTGGCCCTGCGGATGCGCGAACCGGAACTGGCGCGCCCCTTCCGCTGCTGGGCCTACCCCTTGCCGCCCCTGCTGGTGGGCGTGGTGTCGCTGGCCTTCCTGGCGGGCATGGCCGTCAGCGAACCGCGGCTGTGCGCCGTCGCCGCCGCCCTGGTGGCTCTGGCCTGGCCCCTGGGCCTGCTGGCCATGGATGATTCCGGTACCCCACCAGCCCAGGCCTGACCCGCCTGTTGCCTGGCTCGGTGTCTTTGATCCTGACCTGTCGGTCCGTGGGGTGGGGAAACCAGCCGGGGCGTCACCTGACCCCATTTGGAGGCCGACGTTTCCCACACGTCAACGCCCTGTCCTGCTGCCCGCGCCTGATGGCCACAAAAAAACCCTGCCATTGGCAGGGCTGAAGGAGAAGGGAATCCGAATCAGGCCTGAGGCGGTGTGATCCAAGGGGCGGAGATGCGGCGACGCAAGCGACGACTCCAGCCGAAGGCCGCACCAGCGCCAAGCAGGGGCAAGGGGCCAGGAACCTCTGCAGGGGGGCCAATGATGAGATTGATGGATTCGGAGGTGCCGTCGATGGTCCAGGTGGCTGCCAGACCTGGCGTTGTGAAGCCCTGGGCAGCAAGACTGGTGTTATTGAAGGTAGCGCTGCTTAGAAATGGCTGGCCAGCCGTATAGGATGGATCAATCGCAATAATCTGGCTAACGCTGTTTAAACCGAAAAGTGGACCCGAAACGGAGTCGGCCGGAAATAAACTAGCTGACCCGCTGATTCCCTGTGGTCCAAGAATAAAGAAAATAGGCGAAAAAGTATCAATACCAGTACAAATTGCACCAAAGTCCGTAGACAATCCCCCGGATACCCCGCATTGAGAGGCACCTACCGGTGTACCAAGCTCAGACAAGCTTCCTGATGTAACAACTTTCAGATTCGGCCCTTCATCAAATATGTTAATGTTAAGAATAGCCTTGGCCGGATCTGCGCCCAGCAATAACGCAGCCGGAGTAGAAAAAATAATTAAATTTTTGGATATTTTATTAATGTAACGAGCAAGATGTTTCACAATTTGAAAAAGAAAATTGGCCTAAGGTTGCCCCCCCCCATTCGGCCTTTGCGGCTTCAGTAGACACTATCTCGATTGGCACGGCCCCTTGGCGCTCCTTGCTGGGGATGTCCCTGCGGCAAGCTCCTGCCGCACAGGCTCCACGGATGCCCGGTGCTTCCTGGGGGCACTCCGTGCGCCGCGGTGATCAGCGTTTCCGCGGCAGCAGCGGCGGCGCTGGGGTTCCGTCGCCCAGCTCTCTCGCCCATCGATTCCCCGCGCGACCCAGGCAGGCCACTTTGTCTTGTTGATTAGTTGGTTGGTTGGCCATGCGCAAGGTTGGTCTGGCAGAGGCCAAGGCCCAGCTCTCGGCGCTCCTCGCTGCCGTGGAGACCGGTGAAGACGTGGTGATCACCCACCGCGCGGTGGGTGGAGCGGCTGCGCGAGCTGCGGGATCAGGAGCCGTGAAGCCCAGCCCCGGCAGCTTCCATCTCGACACCTGCCTGCTGATCTCGCTGTTCCACAACGGCAGCGGCTCCGCCGCTGTCGAGGCCTGGTTGGTGGCGGCGGAGCAGGCCGAACTCTGGATCAGCCACTGGGTGCTGCTGGAATTCGCCTCGGCGACCACGGTGCGACTTCGCCGTGGCGACCTGAACGCCGCCAGGGCCGAAAACCCGTGCGGGCAGCTCTGGAATCCTTCCGCAGGGAGCGGCTTGGGATGCTGGAGCCGCGGGGGGATGACTTTCTGTGCGCCCAGCGCAGCCTCAGCCGCCATCTGCGGGGCTGAAGCAAGAGCTCCGACTTGGCGGCGATGGGGCTCAGCCCTTCCCATCCCGCTGACCCAGCTCATGCAGGTGGCTGCCATGGTCGCCCTGGGCCTTCAGCAAAGGGTGGGGCTTCCAGCCGCAGCCGGTAGCGTCTGAAAACCTGCGGCTGCAGTTCCACCCATGGCCATCCCCCGCCTTGGCACCGCCCTGCTGGCCAGCGGCCTGCTCGCCGCCGGCGCCGTGCTCGCCATCGGCCTCAGCAGCTGCGAGGGGGCATCCAGCCAGGCCAGCTCCGCAACGGCCGCCACCGAGGCTCAAGCTGAGGCTCCAGCCGCCGTGCCCGGGCTTGCGCTGCCGACGGATCCTGCCCTGCCCCGCCAGGCCGACGGCCGCCACTACCCGCTGGTGCCCCAGGATCCGGCCGCCACGGCCCGCCTGTTGGTGGCGGTGGAGGAGGCCCTGCGCGATCCCACCACCCCCGCCGAGCAGCTGCCCCGCCTCGGCCACCAGCAGCAGGTGATCTACCGGGTGCTCTCGCGCGATCTCCAGCGGGCCGCCGCGGTGCAGACCCTGCTGCCGCAGCAGTGGCGTGGGGTGGTCCACCACCACCTGGAGGCCCGGCGGCAATTCCTGGCCATGCACGGCCACCACCGCCGGCCCACCAGCCTGCCGGCCTGGCGGATCATCCCGCCCGCGCCGGCCGAGGAGCTGCTGGCCCACTACCGCAAGGCGGCCGCCGCCACCGGCATCGACTGGGAGGTGCTGGCGGCGATCAACCTGGTGGAGTCGGGCATGGGCCGCATCGACGGGGTGTCGGTGGCCAATGCCCAGGGGCCGATGCAGTTCCTGCCCACCACCTGGGCCCAGGCCGGCGTGGGTGCCGGCAACATCCGCGACCCCCACGACGCGATCCAGGCCGCCGCCCGCTACCTGGTGCGCCGCGGCGGCCTCCAGGACATCCGAAAGGGGCTGTGGGGCTACAACAACAGCGACCGCTACGGCCGGGCGGTGCTCCACTACGCCGCCCTGCTCAAGGACGACCCGCGCACCTACACCGGCCTTTACCACTGGGAGATCCACTTCCAGGCCGAGGCCGGCGACCTCTGGCTGCCGGTGGGCTACAGCCAGAGCCAGCCGCTGGCCGTGGCCACCTGGCTGCAGCGGATGCCCGCCAGTGCCCCGCCCCGTCCAGGGAGCTCAGCCGGCGGCACCGCCCGGGCCCTCCAGTAACCGCCAGGCGGCCACCAGGCTGTCCCCATCTCCCAGGTTGCCGGGGAAGGTGACCACCGGCAGCCGGGGCACGGCGGCCGCCGCCGGGGTGAGCACCAGCGAGAGCCCGGGCGCCAGCTGACCCTGCAGCTCCACCAGCGCCAGCTCCAGGCCGTCGGCCAGCAGGGTGTGGCTGGTGATGCCGCCCTTGCTGATCAGGTAGCCCAGCCGCGGCGCCAGCCGGGCCGCCAGCCGGGCCATCAGCCCTGCCAGGGCCAGCCCCAGCCGCCGCCGCTCGGCGGCGTGGCGGCAGGGCAGCTCCCCCCGGCTGGTGTGGAGCACCGGCGTGCGTCCGTCCGCCAGCAGCGCCTCCAGCTGGTCGCCCCACTGTGCCTCCAGGCTGGCCAGCAGCTCCTGGGGCGCCGGGCCCTCCAGCACCCGGGCCAGCTTGGCCACCGGCAGCTCCAGGCCGCTGCAGCCCTGCTCCGCCAGCAACCGCTCCAGCTGGGCATCGGCCAGGGGCACATGGGAGCCCACCAGCACCAGTCCGGGCAGGGGCTGGCCCGCGCCATCGCGGCGGCGCAGGGCCGCGAGCCCAACCGGATCCAGCGGCTGCTCGCCCAGCTCCACCAGGCCGTTGAGCAGGCTGGCGGCGCACTGGAACAGGAACCGCCGCGGCCGGCCCCAGCGCTCGGCGGCGGCTGGCGCCGTGAGCTCCCGCACCGCGGCACCCAGGGCCGCCAGTTGCTGCGGCCGCTCCCCATCCACCGCCACGCACGGATTGCCCTCAAAGCCGGCCAGGCGGGCGCAGAGCTGCTGGAAGCCGCCGGCCGCCATCTCCCCCCTCTGCGCCCCCTGCAAGGCGGCAGCCGCCCGATCCAGCTCCGCCAGGCTGAGCCGCTGCACCGCCGCCGCCGGGATACGGCCGCCGCTCTTCTCCTCCACCCAGCCTGGCAGGTCACTGCTCCGATAGCCGAACAGCCGGTCGCGAGCAAAAGGGGTGGTGTGCACCGGTGCACCATGCAGCAGGTGCACCCCATCGCGGGTGGTGCGGCCACCCGGCAGAAAGGCGGGCGCCAGCAGGGTGGCATCGAAGGGGCCCAGCTCCTCTGCCAGCACGTCCACCTCCAGGGGGAAGTGGCCCCGCAGGGTGGAGTCGCCCCGGCTCACCAGCAGCCACTGCCCCGGCCGGCCGGCGGCCTGAGCCTCGGCCAGGGCCGGCCGCAGCTCCCGGCAGATGGCGCGCAGCCGCCCCGCCGCCTCCAGCGGATCCAGGGCTCGGGTATTGGCCAGCAGGAACAGGAAGGGGGAGGGATGCTCCAGCCCCCGCCGCAGGCTGGCCCGATCCCAGCGCAACAGCAGCGGACAGCCATGCAGGGTCTGGGATCCGGTGGGGTCGTCGTCGAACACGACGACTTTGGGGGGGGCGGCCATGGCACCATCGTGCCGTGATCTGTCCTGAGCCCAGCGAGCTGCAGGAGCTGGTGCGGGACCTGCACCGGCAGGCCACCCCCTGGCTGCCGGCAGGCAGCGGCAGCCGGCTGGCCTGGGGTGCGGCGGTGCAGGCGGGTCCGGGGCAGAGCGAGCCGCTGGTGCTGAGCACGGCCCGGCTGAACCGGATCCTCAGCTTCAGCCCGGAGGATTTCACCGTGACGGTGCAGGCGGGCACACCACTGGTGGAGCTGCAGCAGGAGCTGGCCCACCACCGGCAGTGGCTGGCCCTCGACTGGCCCTGGGGCAGCGGCCCGGACGGCCGCGCCAGCGGCAGCGTGGGCGGGCTGGTGGCCCGCGGCCTGGCCGGCGGCGCCCGCCAGCGCTACCTGGGCGTGCGCGACCAGCTGATCGGCATCGGCCTGATGCGGGCCGACGGCACCGCCGCCCGGGCTGGCGGCCAGGTGGTGAAGAACGTGGCCGGCTACGACCTGATGCGCCTGCTCGCCGGCAGCTGGGGCTCCCTGGCCCTGATCCGCGAACTCACCCTGCGCACCCTGCCCGTTCCGCCCGAGCGCCGGGGGCTGTGGCTGCAGGGCCCGGCCGGCGAGCTCGCGGCGATGGCCCGCTGGCTGCTCGAGTCCAGCCTCAGCCCCGAGCGGATCGACTGGCAGCACACCGCTCCGTCCGCTGGGGCCGGCCTGCTGATCAGCCTGGCCAGCATCAGCGCCCAGACCCTCGACGAGCAGATCGCCTGCATCCGCGAGCGCGCCCCGGCCCTGACGCTGGAGTGCCTGGACGCCGCCGGCCTGAGCCGGCGGCTGGGGGCGGGCCTGGGCGACGGCAGCGCCGCGGCCCAGCCGGCAGCCCCGGCCTGGCTGCTGCGCCTGGGGGTGCGGGCGGCGGAGCTGCCCGGGTTGCTGCAGGCCCCTGAGCTGGCGGCAACCAACTGGTGCTTCGCCGCCGGCAGCGGCCTGGGCATGGTCTGGGCCGAGCCCTCCCAGCTGGCGAGCCATCAGGTGCACCAGTTGCGCCGGCGCTGCGGCGACCAGGGCGGCTACCTCAGCGTGCTTCGCCAGCCGCCCGGAAGTGAGATCCCAGCCTGGCTGGATGCCCCCTCAAGGCCGCTGATCGAGGCGATCAAGCGCCAGTTCGACCCGAAACAGCAGCTGGCGCGGGGGCGCCTGCCGGGGGTGCAGCCTCAGGCGTAATGCCCCCCGCCTGCCCCACAGGCAGGCCAGCGAGCCACTCCAGCAGGGCCCCGTTCACCTGGTCGGGAACCTCGTCGTGGGGGCAGTGGCCCGCCTCCAGCACCACCTCGCTGGTGGCAGCCGGGGCGTGGCGCTGGAAGGCGGCGCGGCGGCCGGCGGCATTGATCCAGGGGTCGCGGATGCCCCAGAGCAGCAGCAGCGGGCAGGTGAGCTGGGCGAACAGCTCATCGAGGGGCTGGCCGCGGGGGATGTCGAACACGGTGCGGAACACCCCGAAGGCTCCCGGATCCAGAGAGGGAAGGCGGATCGCCTCCACCAGGGCCTCGTCCACGTTGCGGCGGTCGATGTACACCTGGTTGAGGGTGCGGCGGATCGTGGCCGGCCGGCGCAGGTTCTCAAACAGCAGCCGCTGCAGCACCGGGCTCCTGAGCAGGGCGCCGCCGATCGTCTGGCGGGCGATGGCACCCCAGCCCTTGGGGGGGGCCTGCTCGTCGCTGAACGGCCCGGCGGCATTGAGCAGCACCACCCCGGCCGCCCCCTCCCCCAGGGCGGCGCCGGCCGCCAGGGAGGCGAAGCCCCCCAGGGAATTGCCCACCAGCACCGTGGGCCGGCCGATCCGCTCGGCCACATAGGCGGCCAGCTGGTCGCGCCAGAGGCCGCCGCCGTAATTCAGGCCGGCGGGCTTGGCACTGCGGCCGAAACCGAGCAGGTCGAGGGCGTGCACCTCATGGCGCTCGGCCAGCACGGGGATGTTGAAGCGCCAGTGGTCGGTGCTGGCCCCGAAGCCGTGCACCAGCAGCACGGCCGGCCCCTCGGGCCGCTCCGGGCCGGCCCGCAGGGCATGCACCGGGTGACCGAGGTGGGTCCAGGGCTGAACCGTGGCGGAGGGGGTGAGCAAGACCTGGCGGCGTGGGGGCCGATGCTAGGGAGAATCGCCCTGGCCCCTTGCCCCTCGTCGGCCCCGACTGGTCTGCCCTGCTGCCGGGCATCGCCCTCTGGGCCCTGGCCCTCTATCTGCCCCTCAGCCTGCCGCTTGGCCGCCTGGAGGAGAGCCTGCAGGCCAGCGGCCTGGAAGCAGGGCTGCAGCAACTGCTGCTGGTGCTGGCCAGCCTGGCCCTGGCCCTGGCCGTCGGCACCCTCACCTGCCTGGCCCTGGGCTGGGCCCTCGGCCCCGGCTGGGCCGGCAGCCTGGGGCTGATCGCCGCCGGCTGGGGCCTGTTCACAGCGCTCGCCAGTCGAGCCAGGGGAGACGGGGAATGATCGCCGGCGTGGCGGCCCGGTAGGCGGCGTAGTCCGGATGGGCGGCGGCCAGGGCGCGCTCCTCGCGGCGGGCCTTGCCCCCCAGCACGGCGCACAAACCCAGGAGCAGGGCCAGGTGCAGAACACTGCCCAGGGCCAGGGTCAGGCCGAGGGAGCAGAGCAGCACGGCCTGATACAGGGGATGGCGGCAGCGGGCATAGGCACCGGTGGTCACCAGCGCCGCCCCGGCCATCGGCTCCGGCAGGGGCGTGAGGCTGGAGCCCAGGCCCAGGAAGGCCTGCAGCGCCAGCACCAGCCCCACCAGCAGCAGCACGGCGCCGCCGAGGGCCAGGGGCAGGGGCCAGGCGTAGCCCCAGCTGCCGGGGGCCGGCCAGGGGGGCAGGGCATGGGCCAGGATCAGCGCCACCTGGGCCAGCAGCCACCACTCGCCGCGGCGGTTGTCCAGCCAGCCGCCCCAGCTCAGGCCCCAGCGGCGCCAGACGCTCTGGTCAGGTGGGGACTTCGGCGAGGGGGTCAAGGTCGGGGCCTCCGCTGTTGCCGCGCAACACCAGGCGCAGGAGGATCGGCGCCAGGAAGGTGGTGCCGATCACCATCAACAGAATGGCGGCCTCCAGGGGCTTGGTGAGCAGGCCGGCCTGGGTGCCGAGCCCGAGAAAGATCAGACCCACCTCGCCGCGGGGCATCATCCCCAGGCCCACCACCAGCCGGTTGGTCTTCTCCTTGCTCACGTAACTCCAGCCGGCGGCGATCTTGCCGGCGATCGCCACCACCAGCAGGAAGGCGGCAATGATCAATCCCTCCCGGTTCTCGGGGTTGAAGGGGTTGAGCACCGCCAGGTCCATGCCCGTGCCGATCAGCACGAAGAAGATGGTGGCGAACAGGGCCACCAGTGGCTTCACGGCGGCATCGATGGCGTGGGTGTGCCTGGAGCCACTGAGGATCAGGCCGGCGGCGAAGGCCCCGAGGGCGGCCTCCAGGCCGATGGCCTGGGCGGCGAAGCAGCAGAGCGTCAGCACCAGAAAGGAGGCCACGGCGGCCTCGCCCGGGGCCTTGAGCTGATCCAGCACCCAGTCGAAGGCGGGGGCCGCGGTGCGGCTGAGGAACAGGGCGGCAGCCACGAACACCCCGGCCGCCACCACGAGCTTGAGGATCGGCCCCACGGCGAAGCCGCCGCCGCCGGCCAGGCTCACCACCACCGCCAGGATCACGATGCCGAGGATGTCGTCGAGCACGGCCGCGCCGATCACGGTCTGGCCCTCGCGCGTTTTCAGGAACTTCAGCTCGCCGAACACGCTGGCGGTGATGCCGATCGAGGTGGCGGTCATGGCCGCTCCGGCGAACACCGCCGGAATCAGGGGCACAGCAAAGAAGTAGTAGAGCCCGGCCGTACCCAGGGCGAAGGGCAAGACCACGCCGGTCACCGCCACGGTGGTGGCCTGCACCCCCACCGCCACCAGCTCATCGAGCTCGCTCTCCAGGCCGGTGAGAAACAGCAGGGCAAACAGACCGATCTGGGATACCGCCTGCAGGTTGGGGAAGGTTTCGCTGTAGAGCTCCTGCACCGCCGCCGGGGTGATGTCGGCCAGGGAGCCCACCAGGCCCAGCACGGCGCCGCTGAGCTGGGCCTGGGTGTCGGGCGGCACGATCAGGTGCAGGCCGGACACGCCGATCAGCACCCCGGCCACCAGCTCGCCGAGGATGGTGGGCAGCTGGATGCGCACCATCAGTTCAGCCAGGGCCCGGGCGGCCAGGAAGATCACCACGAATTCCCCCACGGAGATGAGGGTTTCGGCCACTTCCAGCTGGTGGTTGCCCACCTCAAGCAGCACAGCCGGCCAGGACATAGACGCTCACAAGTGGGGCCGACCCTAAGGCCACTGCTGAGGGCCCAGGGCCGGTGTTCGGTTGCTGATGCCTAACCGGATCTTGAGGTTCGGCATGGCAGCCATCGCTACGTTTTGATCATCCCGATCCAGGCGATCCCGTGCAGACCACCGGCAGCTCCCACGCCCCGGACGTCCAGAGCGCCCTGCCGCCATCCAGCGCCGAACTGGAGCAGCTCGATGCCTGGTGGCGGGCCGCCAATTACCTGGCGGTGGGCATGATCTACCTGCAGGACAACCCCCTGCTCAGCGAGCCCCTCAAGCCGGAGCACATCAAGAACCGGCTGCTGGGCCACTGGGGCTCCAGCCCGGGCCAGGCCTTCATCTGGACCCACGCCAACCGGCTGATCCGCCAGCACAGCCTGGACATGATCTACCTGTCCGGGCCGGGGCACGGCGCCCCCGGGGTGCTGGCCCCCACCTACCTGGACGGCTCCTACAGCGAGATCTACCCGGACAAGTCGCAGGACGCCGAGGGCATGCGGCGGTTCATGAAGCAGTTCTCCTTCCCGGGGCACATCGGCAGCCACTGCACCCCGGAGACCCCCGGCTCGATCCACGAGGGTGGCGAACTCGGCTACGTGCTCTCCCACGCCTGCGGCGCGGTGTTCGACAACCCCGACCTGATCGCCCTGGCCTGCGTGGGCGACGGCGAAGCGGAGACCGGCCCCCTGGCCACCAGCTGGCACATCAACAAGTTCCTCAACCCGGTGAGCGACGGCGCCGTGCTGCCCGTGCTGCACCTCAACGGCTACAAGATCGCCAACCCCACCCTGCTGGCCCGCATCCCCCGCGATGAGCTGGCCAACCTGATGCGCGGCTACGGCTGGGAGCCGCTGTTCGTGGAGGGCAGCGAGCCGATGGCGATGCACGCCGCCATGGCCGAGGCGATGGACACGGCGATCGGCCGCATCCTGGCGATCCGGGCCGAGGCCCGGGCCAGCGGCGATCCCAGCAACGCCACCCGGCCGGCCTGGCCGATGATCGTGCTGCGCTCCCCCAAGGGCTGGACCGGCCCGGCGGCGGTGGGTGAGAAGAAGATCGAGAACTTCTGGCGCGCCCACCAGGTGCCCCTGGCCAATCCCCGCAACGACACGGCCCAGCTGCAGCAGCTGGAGGCCTGGCTGAAGAGCTACCGCCCCTGGGAGCTGTTCGATGAGCAGGGCGCATTGCAGCCCCATCTGAGGGCCCTCTCGCCCGAGGGCAGGCTGCGCATGGGCTCCAACCCCCACGCCAACGGCGGCCTGCTGCGCCGCAAGCTGAACCTGCCGCCGGTGGAGGCCTACGCCGTGCCCGTGGCCGTGCCGGGCCAGAGCGAGGCCGAGAACACCTACCCCCTCGGCGAGCTGCTGCGCGATGGCATTGCCGCCAACCCCCACTCCCTGCGGGTGTTTGGCCCCGATGAAACCGCCTCCAACCGCCTGCAGGCGATCTATGAGGTGAGCAAGAAGGTGTGGATGGAGGAGTTCCTGCCGGAGGACATGAACGGCAGCGAGCTCTCCCGCAGCGGCCGGGTGGTGGAGATGCTCTCCGAACACACCCTGGTGGGGATGATGGAGGGCTACCTGCTCACCGGCCGCTACGGCTTCTTCCACACCTACGAGGCCTTCGCCCACGTGATCGCCTCGATGTTCAACCAGCACGCCAAGTGGCTGGAGAGCTGCATCCACCACGCCCCCTGGCGGGCGCCGATCGGCCCCTGGACCTGCCTCATTTCCAGCACCGTGTGGCGCCAGGACCACAACGGTTTCACCCACCAGGATCCCGGCTTCATCGACCTGGCCGGCAACAAGAGCGGCGAGGTGGTGCGGGTGTATCTGCCCGCCGACGCCAACAGCCTGCTGGCGGTTGCCGAGGAGGCCCTGGTGGAGAACAACGTGTGCAACATCATCGTGAGCGACAAGCAGAGCCATCTGCAGTACCTCACCCTGGAGCAGGCCCGCGCCCACGTGGCCAAGGGCATCGGCCTGTGGAGCTGGGCCAGCAATGACGACAGCGGCACCGATCCCGATGAGCCGGACGTGGTGATGGCCTGTGCCGGCGACATCCCCACCAAGGAGACGCTGGCGGCGGTGGAGATCCTGCGCCGGGAGATTCCCCATCTCAAGATCCGCGTGCTCAACGTGGTGAAGCTGTTCGCCCTCACCTCGGCCAGCGAGCACCCCCATGGCCTCAGCGACCGCGACTTCGACGGCCTGTTCACCACCGATCGGCCGGTGATCTTCAACTTCCACGGCTACCCTTGGCTGATCCACCGGCTCACCTACCGGCGCACCAACCACAGCAACTTCCACGTGCGCGGCTACAAGGAGAAGGGCAACATCAACACGCCCCTGGAGCTGGCGATGAACAACCAGATCGACCGCTTCAACCTGGTGATCGATGTGATCGACCGGGTACCGGGGCTAGGGTCCCGGGCGGCCCACATCAAGGAGCGGATGAAGGAGGCCATCCTCCAGCACCGCAGCCATGCCCACCTCCACGGCATGGATTCCCCCGAGATCACCAACTGGCGCTGGACCCCTACGGAACACTGATGAGCAAGAGCCAACCGAGCGACCTGCGCCTGCCCACCCCCGGCTGCTACGCCGACGCCGACCGCAGCGGCCTCACCGCTGACGACGTGTTCGACGGCATGACCGAGCACCTGTTCTTCACGCTCGGCAAGCTGGCCCCCACCGCCAGCCGCCACGACCTCTACATGGCGCTCAGCTACGCGGTGCGCGACCGGCTGATGACCCGCTATCTGGCCGGGATCGAGGCCCTGAGCAAGGCCCCCACCCGGGTGGTGGCCTACCTCTCGGCCGAATTCCTGATCGGCCCCCAGCTGGGCAACAACCTGCTGATGCTGGGCATCGAGGAGGCCGCCAGCGAGGCCCTGCGCCGCTTCGGCATCGAGGACATCAACGACATCCTCGACGTGGAGGAGGAGCCGGGCCTGGGCAACGGCGGCCTGGGCCGGCTGGCGGCCTGTTTCCTGGAATCGCTGGCCTCGCTGGAGATCCCGGCCACGGGCTACGGCATCCGCTACGAGTTCGGCATCTTCGACCAGCTGATCCGCGACGGCTGGCAGGTGGAGATCACCGACAAGTGGCTCAAGAGCGGCTGGCCCTGGGAGCTGCCCCATCCGGACCAGGCCTGCTTCGTGGGCTTCGGCGGGCGCACCGAGAGCTACCGCGATGAGCACGGCCACTACCGGGTGCGCTGGATTCCGGAGGAGCACGCCATCGGCATCCCCCACGACGTGCCGGTGCTCGGTTATCGGGTGAACACCTGCGACCGCCTGCGCCTCTGGCGCGCCGACGCCACCGAGACCTTCGACTTCTACGCCTTCAACATCGGCGACTACTACGGCGCCGTGGAGGAGAAGGTGGGCAGCGAGACCCTCTCCAAGGTGCTCTATCCCAACGACGGCACCGACGAGGGGCGGCGCCTGCGGCTCAAGCAGCAGCACTTCTTCGTGAGCTGCTCCCTGCAGGACATGCTGCGCAGCCTGGAGGCCCGCGCCATCCCGATCGAGGAGTTTCCCGACCACTGGGCCGTTCAGCTCAACGACACCCACCCGGCGATCGCCGTGGCCGAGCTGATGCGGCTGCTGATCGACGACCGCCACCTCACCTGGGAGCGGGCCTGGGAGATCACCACCCGCGCGCTTTCCTACACCAACCACACCCTGCTGCCCGAGGCCCTGGAGAAGTGGGGGCTCGACCTGTTCGGCTCCCTGCTGCCCCGCCACCTGGAGCTGATCTACGAGATCAACCGCCGCTTCCTGCAGCAGGTGCGCATCAAGTACCCCGGCAACGAGGAGGTGCTGCGCCGGGTGTCGATCATCGATGAGGACGGCGCCAAGGCGGTGCGCATGGCCCACCTGGCCACGATCGCTTCCCACCACGTGAACGGCGTGGCGGCCCTGCACAGCGACCTGGTGAAGAGCGAGCTGTTCCCGGACTTCGCCGCCCTCTGGCCGGAGAAGTTCACCAACGTGACCAACGGCGTCACCCCCCGGCGCTGGATGGCCCTCTCCAACCCACGCCTGGCGAATCTGCTCAACGAAGTGCTGGGCGAGGGCTGGCTGAAGGACCTCGACCAGCTGCGCCAGCTGGAGCGCTTCGCCGACGACAGCGCCTTCCTGGAGCGCTGGGGCGACACCAAGCTGGCGGTGAAGAACCAGCTCAGCCAGTACATCCACCGCCACACCGGCGTGCTGGTGGATCCGGCCTCCCTGTTCGACGTGCAGGTGAAGCGCATCCACGAGTACAAGCGCCAGCACCTCAACGCCCTGCAGGTGGTGGCCCAGTACCTGCGCATCAAGAACGGCCAGGGCGAGGGGATGGCCCCGCGCACGGTGATCTTCGGCGGCAAGGCGGCGCCGGGCTATTACATGGCCAAGCTGATCATCCGCTTCATCAACGGCATCGCCGACACGATCAACGCCGATCCGGACATGGACGGGCGGCTGCGGGTGATCTTCCTGGCCGACTACAACGTGAAGCTGGGCGAGCGGGTGTACCCCGCCTCCGACCTCTCCGAGCAGATCTCCACCGCCGGCAAGGAGGCCTCAGGCACGGGCAACATGAAGTTCGCCATGAACGGGGCGCTCACGGTGGGCACCCTCGATGGCGCCAACGTGGAGATCCGCGAGCAGGTGGGAGCGGAGAACTTCTTCCTGTTCGGCAAGACGGCCGAGGAGATCAGCGCCCTGCAACGGCAGGGCTACCGGCCCTGGGAGCTGATCGGCGCGATGCCGGAGCTGGCCGACGTGCTGCGCCTGATCGAGCAGGGCCACTTCAGCAACGGCGACAGCGAGCTGTTCCGCCCCCTGCTGCAGAACCTCACCGGCCGGGATCCGTTCTTCGTGCTGGCTGACTTCGACGACTACCTGCGCGCCCAGGGCGAGGTGGACCAGGCCTGGGGCGACCGGCAGCGCTGGAACCGGATGTCGCTGCTGAATGCGGCACGCACCGGCTTCTTCTCCTCCGACCGCTCCATCCGCGAGTACGCCGAGCGGATCTGGAAGGCGGAGCCCTACCCGGTGACGATCACCTGCGACCTGGACTAGCCGGGCAGGTCGGGGGTCTGGTGGAGAAGGCGGTTGAGCCGCAACCGGTCCGCGTTGAGCGGATCGGGGGCCAGCTCACCGGCCACCTCGCGGAACATCTGCTCCACCGGCTCGGGCACGCGCACGTCGAAGATGCGCTCCATCAGCGCCTCGATCGAGAACAGATGGGCGTTGATGTTCTCCAGGTCGGCCATGGCCTGCTGCAGACCATCGGCTTCCGCTGAGGCCTCCGCCGCTCCGCCAGCGCCGCTGGCGGCCAGCCCAGGGGCCGCCGCAGACGTGCGCGGGGAAGCGGAGCTAGCGGTACCCGGGGAGGACTCGGCTGGTGCGTCGGTGCCATCAGCCTGCTTGTGCAGGTCCTCCTGCTTCTGCAGCTCCTCCATCACCCGGCCCGCCAGGGTGCGGAACGACTGCAGCGCAGCCCAGCTGAGCTCCTGCTGCTGGCGCAGGGTGGGATTTTCGCGGATCAATCGGTCGTGTTCCCGATAGAAGCGCTGGCAATCAGGGCACTGGCAGGGCTCTTCGGGCACCGCACTCCCTTCACTTCACAAATCCCATCATGGCACCGCAGCGGCGGCTCAGGCGCTGAGCTCCTCGGCGTCCGGAATCGGGATCTCGATCGAGCTCACCACCTGGATCACGTCGCGCAGGCGCATCGAGTCGGCGAACCAGCCCATGGCCTGTTCGGTGTCGCCCCGCCGTTCGGCGTCGCTGGCCTGCTCCTCGTGGGCCTCGGCCAGCAGGGCAAGCCAGCAGAGGCAGCGGGCCTGCACCAGGGAGAGCTCCAGCTCGTCGGGCTGGCTGTCCAGGATCCTCTGGGTCTCCTGCTGCACCAGCAGGCGCAGACGCAGGTCGTGCAGCTGGGTCATGCCGGAGGGTGCGGTTTCTCCACGCTAGCCGTGGCGGCCGAAATCAGAAAGCCACAACCGGTAGTGCTCACTACCGGGTGGCCAGCAGGGGACCATCCCTGTTCAACCTCCCTTAGCATTGTCCCAGGACGTCATCCCCGGAGGGACGGACGATGCATGCGGTGAGCGTGAGCTGCCTCAAGCACAACCCTGCGGATGCCCTGCGCCAGGCCCGCAAGGGCCCGGTGGTGGTGCTCAACCGTGACCATCCGGATGCCCTGCTGATCGGCCTGGAGGAGGGGGGGATGCTGCAGGCTCCGGGAGTGCGGGCGGCACTGGCGACGGCCCTGTTCCGCGATGGTGAGCTGTCGCTGGTGCGGGCCGCCCGGGTGGCTGAGTTGGATGTGGCCAGCTTCATCGGCCACCTCGGCCGGCTCGGCATCCCCGCGATCCGGCTCACGGCTGCTGAAACCAACGCCGATCTCGACACCCTGGACCAGTGGCTGCAATCGTCATCGTCGACGCCAGCCCGCTGATCGCCCTTGCCCGGGTGAACGGATTGCACTGGCTCCAGCCACTGTTCGGCGAGGTCGTGGTCACCGACGTGGTGCTCGCTGAGGTCCTCACGGGACGGTATCCACACACGGAAGCCCCGATTGAGCAGGCCCTGGCTGCTGGCTGGCTACAGGTCGTCGCCGTTGACAGCAGCGAGCCGGATCTACCTGATCTCGACGAGGGGGAGGCGGCCAGCATCCGCCTGGCCTGCCAACGCGGCGAGCAGGCGCTGCTGCTGATCGATGAGCGTGCTGGACGGGCGGTGGCCCAGGAGCTCGGCCTCAGCGTGGCCGGCACCGCCGCCGTGATCGGCCTGGCCCGCCAACGCGGCCTGATTACGTCGGCCCGGGACGTGTTCGCCGCCCTGCATGCCAGCGATTTCCGCATTGCTCCAGCGGTGATCCAGGCCGTGCTGGACCGCTGTGGCGACTGAGCTCATGACTGGCTGCTGGGGCAGGTACTGACCCCTTCGCAGCAGCTGGATCGGGAAAGAACCGTCGTGAAGCATGCACTGAACCTCGGCCTAACCCCGATCTGCGCCCACGTGCCCCCAACCAGAAGTCATCAACGACTCCCGCTGACAGAACGCTTTCATGAATAAGCTGCGGGCTTGTTCAAGGTTTGCGGCGGATGGCGGCGCCTTTGCCGCCATCCGCTGGTCAGTCAGCCTGCTCGGATCAGCCGGGAAGCCGGGCCGCCAGGTCGGCCGGCACGCGGAAGGTCTCTCGCTTGCCGTCCTTGCCTGGGATCAGCAGGCCGCGTCCCGCGAGCTTCTGCAGATCACTCCGGGCGGTCTGGTTGCTCACCCCATGGCTGCTCTGGTGAGAAAGCACCGTGTAGCGGAAGCCGGCATGGCGCAGGGCATGGCGCAGCAAGGCCAGCTGCCGGTGGTTGAGGCCATCCATCCCCTCCAGTCGTCGCTGCAGGGCTGCCACCTCATCGGCCTTGCGCTCCAGATAGGCGTGCAGGTTGGCAATCGCCTGCTGGATCACCTTCACCTGGGCCAGCAGGAAATAGGTGAGGTCGTTGTCGTCGGTCTCGCTCAACAGAAATGAGCGCTCGTACTGCCCCCTGGCCTTGTTGATCACCGAGGAGATCGAGATGAACTCGAACAGCCAGTACCCCTGGTGGAGCATTCCCCAGTAGAAGAGCGCCCGTGCGGTGCGGCCGTTGCCATCGCAGAACGGGTGGTCATAGGCCAGCCAGAAATGCAGGGCGATGGCCCGCAGCAGCGGGTGGATGAACACTGCCGGGGTCTCGCCGTTGGCAAAGCGGCAGAGCAGCTCCAGCCGTTCCTCCAGCTCGGCAGCCGGTGGCGGCACGTGAAACACCGTGCCGTAGATGTCATCCACTACCACGTCCAGCCCTGGAGGACGCAGCCGGCCCGCGTCAGCTGGATCATCGAGCGTGTCCTCGCTCACCAGCCGATGCAGGTCCAGCACCAGCTGGGGCGTGAGGGGTTCCTCCCGCAGCTCCCGGATGCGTTGCATCGTCCGGTAGTTGTTGAGGATCATCCGCTCGGAGCGATCCCGTGGCGCCCGATGGCTGCGGATCATGGCTTTGGCCACATCCCGGGTCGTGGCAGCACCCTCTATCTGCGAGGAGGTGATCGCCTCCTCCATCAGCGAGCTGAGCGAGTAGCGATCGCGGCTCGCCGACGTGGTGACGGCCGCCGGCGCCACCACGCTGGCACCGGCCTGCCTATCGATCTCATGCAGGCCCTGCAGGAGCAGTGGCGGCTGGCAGAACCAGAAGGGCGCGCCCTCACTGCTGCGCAGCGGCAGCGGCGCGCCACTGGCCCGGCGGGAGAGCTTCTTCGCCAGCCACCACTGCTCATGGCTCAGCCCCTGCGGCGGCGAGCGGCGGCGAAGGTCATCCCAATGGAGATAACGGTCCCCCTGCGTTGCCGCCGCCAGCTGCGCCAGCACGGGCATGGCCTGCTGCAGCCCACCCCCTTGGGCGAGCAGCTCCGCAAACGGCGGAGGCCTCTGGGGCAGACGGGAAGGCAACTCCCAACCAACTCCTAGTTAGGACCAAATTAGGAGATCACGAGGAGTTGCGCTTGTCCGAGCGACCTTCTCTGCCAAGCCAGGACAGCCCAAGCCCAAGCCTTATTCAAGACTGAGCATCGATCTTTGAATAATCTGCGGGCTTGTTCAAGGATCAAGGCGGAGAGTCCATGAAGCGCGGCGGCGCTGGCCGCACCGAGATCAACCGCACCGCTGGCGAGGAGGTGCGTGCCTTCGTGCCTGCGGCCGCCTGGATGGTGTGTCAGCCCTGCTGCCGGATCGCGAGCTCTTTCTCTACGCCTACGTACGGCGAGAGGCCCTGCTGTCCTCCCAGATCGAGGGCACCCAGTCCTCGCTCTCCGATCTGCTGCTGTTTGAGCTGGAGGAGGCCCCCGGCGTGCCCTTTGATGACGTGGTCGAGGTGTCCAGCTATGTGGCAGGGCTGGAGCACGGCCTGGCGCGGCTGCGGGAGGGTTTCCCACTCTCCTCACGCCTGCTGCGGGAGATCCACGCCCGGTTGCTGGCCAAGGGCAGGGGAGCCGATCGGCTGCCCGGCGAGTTTCGGCGCAGCCAGAACTGGATCGGCGGCACCCGACCAGGCAACGCCAGCTTCGTGCCACCGGCCCCGGGGCTGGTGGACACGTGCATGGGCCAGCTGGAGCACTTCATCCATGGCACCCCGGATGGGACCCACTCACTGCCGGTGCTGGTGCGGGCCGCCCTGGCCCACGTGCAATTCGAGACCATCCACCCGTTTCTGGACGGCAACGGCCGATTGGGCCGGCTGCTGATCGTGCTGATGCTGATCGATGCCGGGGTGCTGCAGCAGCCGCTGCTCTAACTGAGCCTGTTCTTCAAGCAGCACCGCAGCCGCTACTACGAACTGCTCAATGGCATCCGCGAGGACGGCGACTGGGAAGCATGGATTGACTTCTTCCTGGAAGGTGTCGAAAGCACGGCGACCGCTGCCGTCACCACCGCACACCGGCTGCTGGAGTTGTTCCGCGCCGACGAGGCCCGCCTGAGCGGCCTGGGGCGTTCAGGCCCCAGCGTTCGCCAGGTGTTTGCCGCCCTGCGGCGGCGCCCGCTCAACAGCATCAAACAGCTCAGCACCGTCTGCGACCTGAGCTTCCCCACGGCAGCCAAGGCCCTGGAAACCCTGGTGGACCTGGGCATCGCGCGGGAGATCACCGGCGGCCAGCGCAACCGCCTCTTTGCCTACGACGCCTATCTGGCGATCCTCAGCGAAGGCGCCGAACCGCTCTGAAGGCAAGCGGGCAGCCGCCCAACCAGAAGCAACCGATCACTCCCAAGGCTATTCGCCGGCAGGAGTGATAGGTTGTTTTTAGAAAACGTAGCCGGGAGCGATCACTCCCATCCACCATGAATACCAAGGAGCTGCGGCTCTTGCAGGTGGATGCCGTGCTGCAGGACGCCGCGAGCCATCCCCTGCCGCCACGCCCTCCAGCGGGCTGGCTGCGGTCCATCCGCGAGGCCCTGGGCATGACCTCCACCGTGCTGGCTGCCCGACTGGAGATCTCGGGATCCGGGGTGCGCAAGCTGAAGCAGGCCGAGGCAGCAGACGCCATCACCCTCGGCACCCTGCGCCGGGCGGCTGAGGCCCTCGACTGCGAGCTGCAGTACGCCTTGGTACCCAGGCGCCCCTTGCGTGAGATGAGAAGGCAACAGGCCCTGCACCTTGCGCACCAGTGGCAACAGCGCGCCGGCCGAACGATGGCACTTGAGGCCCAGGCCGTTGTCTCACCTGCTGCAGCTGCTGATCCGCGGCTGGAAGCCATGGCCGAGGAGATCCTGCGCACCAGCGGCACCCGGCTGTGGGATTGAACGAGGACCTGGCAGCCGGGGCGACGCCCCTCGATGGGGAGGAGCTGGGTGCGCCACGCTTTTCCTGGGGAGGGAGCAGCTCCCTCGTCGAGGCCACAGCCCTGCGCCAGCAGGTCATCGCCGCTCTCCAGCGGGCCGATCGGGGCGACATCAGCGATCTGCTCGCCTTCGCACGAGCGAGCTGAGCAGGCGGCCCCTGCTCGGGCGTGCGAGACGTGCAGCGTGACCAAGAACAGGGCGGCATTCCGACGGCTCAGGCAGGAGTCGGGGAAGGCCACGGAGATGGCCTGGACCGTGGCCTGAATCCTCGCCCCGGCAAAACCTGGCCAGGAGCGGCGGATCCACAAGAAGGCCTGCGCTCAGAGGCTTGCGAGAGAACGGGGCTGGCGGGACTCGAACCCACGACCTACGGTTTAGGAAACCGTCGCTCTATCCGGCTGAGCTACAGCCCCCGATGGCCGCCAGTCTGCCGTGGGGCGGCCCCGGGATCCAGCGCCGAACGGTTCCGCCCTGCTGTGTGGGTCTGCCAACAGATGCTGGACCCCTGCGGACGGGAGAGCCATTTCAGCAGTTTTGGTGGTATGGTGAGGCAGCTTTGCCCATCCTGGGCGGCACTCTCCACAATTACCACTCATCAGTCCCATGAGTCCCACTTTCACCAAAGGGCTCCTGAAGGGTGCCGCTCTGGCTGTTGCCGGTGCTGCTGCCCTCGGAGCTGGTTCAGCAACTGCAAGCACTATTAGTTGCACTTTTGGTACTTTGTCTGCCTGTAACGGCACAACAGGACTATTTACCATTGGTGGGCTAAACACTCTTGGAAACGCAACAACCCCAGCAAACGCATCAATTATTTTTGACGGAACATCAGAGCCAGGAAAACTCTCGGTAACCTTCCAGTCAAACGGTAACCAGAATAACCCAGCCCTTCGTCTTCCTTCCTCTGGTTCTCTGAAATTTACTGCCACTCCCAGTGCTGGCAATTTTTTTAGCGGCTGGGAATTTGTTGGAATAACGGGTGCTGGTGGTTCCGCAGGTACTTTCGGTCTAACAGCCGATGGTACTGTTCTTGAATCTTCAAACGACTTCTTTACTGCTCTCGACGGCACCTTTGCCCTCCTCCCTCCCGCCGGGGTGACATGGGGTATGGACTGGAACTTTACAGCTCAGAGACCTCTCTCTTACAGTGGAACCTTTACCACTGACGTGCCACTTCCACTGCCGATTGTTGGAGCTGGCCTTGCTTTCGGATTTACCCGCAAGCTCCGCCAACGGGCTAAGTCTCTAGCTTGATCTGCTCTAAACATCAAAGCTCCCTTCATGGGAGCTTTTTTTTGTTTTTGCCTGTGAGCTGTCTCTCAAGGAATTAGCTTTTGCAGTGAAAGCAGGCGAGGTGATCGCGATCGGGGGCTGCCGGTCTTCGGAGCGGCGGCCCGTCCGGTTGAGGAAAGTCCGGGCTCCCCAATGGCCAGGCCTGCTGGGTAACGCCCAGTGCGGGCAACCGTGAGGACAGTGCCACAGAAACACACCGCCGATGGCCCCCGGGGCAACCCGGCGGGATCAGGCAAGGGTGCAAAGGTGCGGTAAGAGCGCACCAGCAGCATCGAGAGGTGCTGGCTCGGTAAACCCCGGCTGGGAGCAAGGCCCAGGGACCATGGTTGGCCAGTTCACCGGTCCCGACCAAAGTGCGCCGCTCGAGGCCGCCGGTAACGGCGGTCCCAGACAGATGATCACCCCCCAGCCCGGTCCCGGCCGGATCCTGGGAGAACAGAACCCGGCTTACGTCCTGCTTTCACCCCCTTCACTCCAACCCCAGCCCAACCTGCCCCACTCCCGCCTCACCGTGACCCCGGAGCGCCGCCGGCAGCTGCTCGCCCTGCTCGCTGAACTGGGGCTGGATCCGCTGGAAAACCCCGGTCCGGGCGACTCCGCCCAGGCCCTGGCGCCGCTGGAGGAGGCCCTCAGCCACACCTCCGCCCGACTGCCGATCAACCATGAACGGCTGGAATTCCTCGGCGATGCGGTGCTGCGCCTGGCCGCCGCCGAATATCTCGAGCAGCACCACGGCAGCCTCTTGGTGGGCCAGCGCTCGGCCCTGCGCGCCCAGCTGGTGAGCGACCGCTGGCTGGCCGAACTCGGCGAGCGCTGCGGCCTGGAGCGCCTGTCGCGGATCGGCACCATGGCCGCCAGCGACCAGGCCGGCCGCGCCACCATCCAGGCCGAACTGTGCGAGGCCCTGATCGGGGCCATCTACTTGGCCTGGGGCGGCCCCCAGGGCGGCCTGCTGGCCGTGGCCCGCTGGCTCACGCCCCACTGGCAGCGCAGCAGCCAGGAGCTGCTCAGCGATCCAGACCGCCACAACTGGAAATCGGCCCTGCAGGAGTGGAGCCAGGCCCGCGGCCTCGGCTTGCCCACCTACCACTGCCACCAGGCCAGCAGCGGCCACGGCGACCCCCGCCGCTTCCACTGCACCGCCAGCTTGCCGCGCGCACAGGCCAGTCCCATGGCCAGCGGCTCAGCTGATCAGCACACCACGTCAGAAGGCTGGGGCCCCTCCCGCCGCGCCGCCGAGCAGGCCGCCGCCGCCCGCCTGCTGCAGCTGCTCAGGTCTGCTCCAGCCGGTTGAGCGGCATCGTCACCAGCTTGTCCCAGTTGCCGCCCTCGAACAGCACGGCGGCCCGGTCGCCGCTGATCCGCTGCACGAAGCCCCGGTAGCCGTTGTAGATCGAGCGCCCGTCCCGCACCACCACGGTGGAGCCGGGCAGGATCGGCAGTTCTGCCATGGGGGATGGGAGCGGTCTGGGCGCCATTATCGGGGGTGCAGCGGCCAGGGATGGCATGAACGGCGACACGAGTGCCGAGCAGAGCGACGAGCTGCTGCTGGTGGGGCGGCTGGTGGCGGCCCAGGGCCTGCGCGGCGAGCTGCGGGTGCTGCCCCTGAGCGACTTTCCCGAGCGCTTCACCCGCCCCGGCAGCCGCTGGCTGCGCCAGCCCGGCGGTGCGCCCAGGGCCGTGCAGCTGCTGGCCGGCCGCCCCCTGCCCGGCAAGGAGCTGTTCGTGGTCCGGCTGGAGGGCTGCGACAGCCGCGAGGCCGCCGAAGCGCTGGTGAACCAGGAGCTGCTGGTGCCCGCCAGCGACCGGCCGCGCCTGGCCCGGGGAGAATTCCACCTGCTCGACCTGGTGGGCCTGGAGGCCCGGCTGCTGCCCGGGGGGGAGCCCCTGGGGCGGGTGACCAACCTGCTCCACGCCGGCAACGACCTGCTGGAGCTGGAACTGGCCCCGCAGCGGGGCGGCCGCCGGATCCTGGTGCCCTTCGTGCAGGCGATCGTGCCCCAGGTGCACCTGGCCGAGGGCTGGATCGGCCTCACGCCTCCGCCCGGCCTGCTCGAGCTCTGAACCAGCGGCTGGGGGAGATGGCTGGCCTGGCTGGCAGCCGGATACGGCGCCACCAGGCCCTGCTGGGCGATCATGGCTGCCAAATAGCTCCAATCCGCCCCCGCGCCATGGCCCCCGACAGCACGGCTCCCGCCAACCCGACCACTGCTGCCCAGGCACCCGCGGCCCAGACCACCACCTCCCACCCAACCACCTCCCACCCAACCCTGGTGCCGGTGATCCTCTGCGGCGGCACGGGCACGCGCCTCTGGCCCCTGTCGCGGGCCACCTACCCCAAGCAGTACTGGGCCCTGGCCGGCGACACCGACGACACCCTGCTGCAGCAGACCCAGCAGCGGCTGGCGGGCCTGCCCGGGCTGGCGCCGCCGCTGCTGATCTGCAACGAGGACCACCGCTTCATCGTGGCCGAGCAGATGCGCCAGATCGGCGTGGAGCCGGCCGCCATCCTGCTGGAGCCGATCGGCCGCAACACCGCCCCGGCCGTGGCCGTGGCCGCCCTCAAGGCCACCGCCCAGGGGGAGGACCCCCTGCTGCTCGTGCTGGCGGCCGACCACGTGATCCGCGACGCCGCCCGCTTCCGGGCCACGGTGGCCTCCGGCCTGGCCGCCGCCGAAGCGGGCCAGCTGGTGACCTTCGGCATCGTGCCCAGCGCCCCGGAAACCGGCTACGGCTACATCGAGGCTGCCGAGAGCCTCACCGGCGCCTCGGCGCCGGTGCCGATCGCCCGCTTCGTGGAGAAGCCCGACCGGGCCACCGCCGAGCAGTTCCTGGCCACCGGCCGCTTCACCTGGAACAGCGGCATGTTCCTGTTCAAGGCCAGCGCCATCCTGGCCGAGCTCGAGCGCCTGGCGCCGGAGGTGGTGAGCGCCTGCCGCTCCGCCCTGGAGCACGACTCCGCCGACCTCGACTTCCTGCGGCTGGAGCGGGAGGTGTTCGCCGGCTGCCCCAACGTGGCCCTGGACGTGGCCGTGATGGAGAAGACCGACCGGGGCGCCGTGCTGCCCCTGGAGGCCGGCTGGAGTGACGTGGGCAGCTGGAGCGCCCTGTGGGACACCACCGACCGCGACCCGGCCGGCAACGTGCTGCGCGGCCGGGTGATCAGCCAGGACAGCCGCAACTGCTACCTGCGCAGCGAGCACCGGCTGGTGGTGGGCCTGGGGGTGGACGACCTGGTGGTGGTGGAGACCGACGACGTGGTGCTGGTGGCCCACCGCGACCGTGCCCAGGAGGTGAAGGGCGTGGTGGCCCTGCTGGAGCGCCAGGGGGCCCGCGAGAGCAAGGCCCACCGCAAGATCTACCGGCCCTGGGGCAGCTACGACGGCATCACCGAAGGCGATCGCTGGCAGGTGAAGAAGATCGTGGTCAACCCCGGCGCCAGCCTCTCGCTGCAGATGCACCACCACCGCGCCGAGCACTGGGTGGTGGTGCAGGGCACGGCCCTGGTGGAGAAGGACGGCAGGCAGGAGCTGGTGGGAGAGAACCAGAGCACCTACATCCCCCTGGGCTCCAGGCACCGCCTCACCAACCCCGGCAAGATCCCGGTGGAGATGATCGAGGTGCAGAGCGGCCCCTACCTGGGCGAGGACGACATCGTGCGCTTCGAGGACCGCTACGGCCGCTCCGACCAATCCCAGGCCACGCCAGCGGCGTTGAGCTGACTGCACACCCAGTGCCCCCGCCACCCAGCCCTGCGACGGGGGCCTATTCCACCGTGACGCTCTTGGCCAGGTTGCGGGGCTGATCCACATCCAGGCCCCGGTGGGCGGCGATGTGATAACTCAGCAGCTGCATCGGAATCACCGTGAGCAGCGGGCTGAGCAGCTCGTCCACCACCGGCACCGGCAGCAGCACATCGAAGATCTCACTGTCGGCGCAGGCCGGCGCCACGCCGATCAGCTCGGCGTCGCGGGCCTTGGCCTCCTGGGCGTTGCTGAGCACCTTCTCGAACACCGTGCCGGGCACCGCGATCGACACCACCGGCACCCGGGCATCGAGCAGGGCGATCGGCCCGTGCTTCATCTCGCCGGCGGGGTAGCCCTCGGCGTGGATGTAGCTGATCTCCTTGAGCTTGAGCGCCCCCTCCAGGGCGATCGGGAAGTTGATGCCCCGGCCCAGGAAGATCACGTCCTGGGTGCCCTCGAAGCGGTGGGCAAGGGCCTCCGCCCGCTGGTCGTGATCCGCGATCAGCAGGCGCAGCTGCCCGGGCACCGCCCGCAGGGCCGCCACCAGCTCCTGCAGCCGCCCGCGGCTGATCGTGCCGCCGCCCGCCTGCAGGCCCACGCGCCGCTCCGCCACGGCCAGTGCCAGGCCGTAGAAGGCCAGCAGCTGGCCCATGAACGTCTTGGTGGCCGCCACCCCCACCTCGATGCCGGCACCGATGTCCAGCACCTGGTCCACCATCCGCCCCAGGGAGCTCTCCGGCCGGTTGGTGATCCCCAGCAGCCGCGGCGCGTAGGCCGGATCGGCCACCAGCCGGCGGCGCTCCTGCTCCATCGCCAGCGCCGCCAGGGTGTCGGCCGTCTCGCCGGACTGGGTGACGCCGATCGTGAGGGTGTGGGGCCCCAGCGGCGGCGGCCCGTAGCGGAACTCGCTGGCATAGAACACGCGGGTGGGGATGCCGGCCAGCTGCTCCAGCAGATGGGCGCCCACCTGGGCGGCATGGCGGCTGGTGCCGCAGGCCAGCACGTCGATCCGCTCCACCCCCTCCAGCAGTCCCTCATCGAGCGGCAGGGCCACCAGCCGCTCACCCGCCTCCGGCAGGTGGCGCGCCAGCCACAGCGCCGCCGTTTCCGGCTGCTCGTGGATCTCCTTGAGCATGAAGTGGCGGAAGCTGCGCTTGTCCGCCACGTGCTCGGTGCCCGTGAGCAGGCTGGGGCTGCGCTCCACCCGCTCGCCCGCCTGGTCGTACAGCTCGATGCCCAGGGGGGTGAGCAGGGCCGTCTCGCCGTCCTCCAGGGGCAGAATCGTGCGCGTGAAGCCCGCCAGCGCCGGCGTGTCGCTGGCGCAGAGGAACTCCCCCTCCCCCAGGCCGATCAACAGCGGCGCCGCCTTGCGGGCCACCACCAGCGCCCCCGGCGCCTCGGCCCACACCACCGCCAGGGCATAGGCCCCCTGCAGCCGCGGCAGCACCGCCCGCACCGCCTCCAGCAGCACGGCACCGCCGGCCCGCCGGCCGCCGGCCCGCAGCCGCTCCAGTTCCTGCCCCAGCAGGTGGGGGATCACCTCGGTGTCGGTATCGCTGCGGAACACCACGCCGCCCGCCTGCAACGCCTCGCGCAGGCTGCGGTGGTTTTCGATGATCCCGTTCTGCACCACGGCCACCCGGCCCGAGCCATCCAGATGGGGGTGGGCGTTGCGCTCCTCCGGCTTGCCATGGGTGGCCCAGCGGGTGTGGCCAATGCCGCAGTGTCCCGGCGCCCCCTGGGCCTCAAACCGCCCGATCAGGTTCACCAGCTTGCCCTCCGCCCGCAGACAGTGCAGCACCCCAGCGGCGGCGCCCTCGACGCCCTGCTCCACCGTGGCGATGCCGGCCGAGTCGTAGCCCCGGTATTCCAGCTGGCGCAGACCCTCCAGCAGCAGGGGAGCCGCCTCCCGCGATCCGATCAGGGCAACGATCCCGCACATAGGGGCCCGCAGGGGAAGAGGACAACAAAAAAGCCCGGTGGGGGCCGGGCCTGAGCTTATGGGACGTGGCTGATTTCGAGTGATCCGGGGGGGGACCCCCAGACAGCCAGGGGCCTCAGTAGGCCAGACCCATCGAACGGCTGGTCTCGTCGCCCAGGTACACCCGGATGCTGAGGAAGTCGGTGGGGCAGGCGGTCTCGCAGCGCTTGCAGCCCACGCAGTCCTCGGTGCGGGGCGACGAGGCGATCTGACCGGCCTTGCAGCCATCCCAGGGCACCATCTCGAGCACGTCGAGGGGGCAGGCGCGCACGCACTGGGTGCAGCCGATGCAGGTGTCGTAGATCTTGACGGCGTGGGACATCTGAACTCCGGAGGTGCTGAGACTCGGCGTCTCGCCAAGGTACCCAAGAGCTCCGGACCCGCTGGCCCGGCGGCCGCAGCCCTTCACCCTTGTTCATACGTCGCCGCCATGGCGGGAGCGGCGGGCAGGGTGACCCGTAGAGTGCCTCGACTCTCACAGCGGCCATGTCCCAGGAAGCGATCTTTGAGAAAGTGCGCTCGATCGTTGCCGAACAACTCAGCGTTGACGCTGGCGAGGTGAAGCCCGAGTCGAACTTCCAGAACGACCTCGGCGCCGATTCCCTCGACACCGTCGAGCTGGTGATGGCCCTGGAGGAGGCCTTCGACATCGAGATCCCCGACGAGGCCGCCGAGGGCATCACCACCGTGGGTGACGCCGTCAAGTTCATTCAAGAGAAGCAGGCCTGAGCCGCTCCATGGTTGAGGGTCTCCAGCGCGTCGTCGTCACCGGCCTGGGCGCGGTCACACCGATCGGCAACGACGTCCCGAGCTACTGGCAGGGTCTGTCGAGCGGGCGCAACGGGGTGGCGTCGATCACCCTGTTCGACGCCTCCAGGCACGCCTGCCGTTTCGCCGCCGAGGTGAAGGACTTCGATCCCAGCGCCTGGCTGGAGCCGAAGGAGACGAAGCGCTGGGATCGCTTCTGCCAGTTCGGCGTGGTGGCCGCCAAGCAGGCCATCGCCGATGCCGGCCTGACGATCGACGACGGCAACGCCCAGCGGGTCGGCACCGCGATCGGCTCCGGCGTGGGCGGCCTGCTGATGATGGAGACCCAGGCCCAGGTGATGAGTGCCCGCGGGCCAGACCGGGTGAGCCCGTTCTGCGTGCCGATGATGATCCCCAACATGGCCACCGGCCTGACGGCGATCGCCATCGGCGCCAAGGGTCCGAGCAGCGCCGTGGCCACGGCCTGTGCCGCGGGCTCCAACGCCATCGGCGATGCCTATCGGCTGATCCAGCTGGGCCTGGCCGACGCGATGGTGTGCGGCGGTGCCGAATCGGCGATCACCCCCCTGGGGGTGGCCGGCTTCGCCAGCGCCAAGGCCCTCTCCTTCCGCAACGACGACCCGGCCACCGCCAGCCGTCCCTTCGACGCCGAGCGCAACGGCTTCGTGATCGGCGAGGGGGCCGGCATCCTGGTGCTGGAGAGCCTGGAGCACGCCAGGGCCCGGGGTGCCCGGATTCTGGCCGAGGTGGTGGGTTACGGCATGACCTGCGATGCCCACCACATCACCTCCCCGTCCCCGGGTGGCGTCGGCGGCGCTGAGGCCATGCGTCTCGCCCTCCTGGACGCCCGGCTGGAGCCCGAGGCCGTGGACTACGTCAACGCCCACGGCACCAGCACCCAGGCCAACGACAGCAACGAGACCGCCGCCATCAAGTCGGCCCTGGGGGAGCACGCCTACCGGATCCCGGTGAGCTCCACCAAGTCGATGACCGGGCACCTGCTGGGTGGCAGTGGCGGCATCGAGGCCGTGGCCGCCATCCTGGCCATGGAGCATGGCCTGGTGCCACCTACGATCAACTACAGCAATCCGGATCCGGCCTGTGATCTGGACGTCGTGCCCAATCAGGCCCGAGACTCGACACTCAATGTTGTGCTCTCCAATTCCTTCGGGTTCGGTGGCCACAACGTCTGTCTGGCGTTCCGGCGCATGAGCTGACATCCCTTCAGCTCCTCACTCCCCTGCAGTCCGGCTGCCGGTCCTTCCCGGCCAGAGCCGCGCATCCCTGAATTCCTCGCTCCTCCCCGATGGTCGCCGCCCCCTCCTCCCCCACGTCCTCCGCCAACACGCTGGAGTCGCTGTGCATCAACAGCATCCGCTTCCTGGCCGTTGACGCGATCAACAAGTCGAATTCCGGCCACCCCGGGCTGCCGATGGGCTGCGCCCCGATGGCCTATGCCCTCTGGGACAAGACCCTCAGGCACAACCCCAAGAACCCCCAGTGGTTCAACCGCGACCGCTTCGTGCTCTCGGCCGGCCACGGCTGCATGCTGCTCTACGCCCTGCTGCACCTCAGCGGCTACGACTCGGTGACCATCGAGGACATCAAGCAGTTCCGCCAGTGGGGCTCCAAGACCCCCGGCCACCCCGAGACCTTCGAGACCCCCGGGGTTGAAGTCACCACCGGTCCCCTGGGTCAGGGCATCGCCAACGCCGTGGGTCTGGCCATGGCTGAGGCCCACCTGGCCGCCAAGTTCAACAAGCCTGACTGCAAGCTCGTCGACCACACCACCTATGTGCTGATGGGTGACGGCTGCAACCAGGAAGGCGTGAGCGGCGAGGCCGCCTCCCTGGCCGGCCACCTCGGCCTGGGCAAGCTGATCGCCCTCTACGACGACAACCACATCACCATCGACGGAAACACCAACGTTTCCTTCACCGAGGATGTGCTCAAGCGCTACGAGGCCTACGGCTGGCACGTCCAGCACGTGCCCGATGGCAACACCGACGTGGCCGCGATCGCCCGGGCCATCGAGGAGGCCAAGGCCGTCACCGACAAGCCCAGCCTGATCAAGGTCACCACCACGATCGGCTATGGCTCCCCCAACAAGGCCAACACCGCCGGCGTGCACGGTGCCGCCCTGGGTGCCGATGAGGCGGCCCTCACCCGCCAGAACCTGGGCTGGACCTACGGCGACTTCGAGGTGCCCCAGGATGCCTACGACCACTGGCGTCAGGCCGTGAGCCGCGGCGCCGCCGCCGAGGCCGAGTGGAACGCCACCCTGGAGGCCTACCGTGCCGCCTACCCGGCGGAAGCCGCCGAATTCGAGCGCCAGCTGCGCGGTGAGCTGCCCCAGGGCTGGGACGCCAACCTGCCCAGCTACAGCGCCGACGACAAGGGCCTGGCCACCCGCGCCCACTCCTACAACTGCCTCAACGCCATCGGCCCCAACCTGCCCGAGCTGATCGGCGGGTCGGCCGACCTCACCCACTCCAACCTCACCGACATCAAGGGCGAGAAGAGCTTCCAGAAGGGTGCCGAACAGAACCGCTACCTCCACTTCGGTGTGCGCGAGCACGCCATGGCGGGCATCCTCAACGGCCTGGCTTACCACGGCAGTGGCCTGATCCCCTACGGCGGCACCTTCGCCGTGTTCGCCGGCTACGCCCTCGGCGCCATCCGCCTCTCGGCCCTCAGCGAGCTGGGCGTGATCTACGTGCTCACCCACGACTCCATCGGCCTGGGCGAGGACGGCCCCACCCACCAGCCGATCGAGACCCTGGCCACCCTGCGCTCCCTGCCCAACCTGCTGGTGATCCGTCCTGGCGATGGCAACGAGACCAGTGGCGCCTACCAGGTGGCCGTCACCAACCGCAAGCGCCCCACCGTGCTGATCCTCAGCCGCCAGGCGATGGCCAACCAGGCCAACTCCAGCGCCGCCGCCGTGGCCAGGGGCGGTTACATCCTCGAGGACAGCAGCGGCAGCCCCGACCTGATCCTGATCGGCACCGGCACCGAGCTGGAGCTGTGCACCAAGGCGGCCGCCCAGCTCCGGGCCGAGGGCAGGAACGTGCGGGTGGTGTCGATGCCCTGCGTGGACCTGTTCGAGGAGCAGGACGCCGCCTACCGCGAGAGCGTGCTGCCGGCTTCCTGCCGCAAGCGCCTGGTGGTGGAGGCTTCCAGCAGCTTCGGCTGGCACAAGTACACCGGCTTCGAAGGCGACAGCGTGTCGGTGGACCGCTACGGCGCCTCCGCCCCCGGCCCGGTGTTGATGGAGAAGTTCGGCTTCACCGTGGACAACGTGGTGACCAAGGCCAAGGCCCTGGGCTGATCCCACCAAAGCCAACGCAAAGCCCCGCCAGTTGGCGGGGCTTTTTTGTTGATTCTCACCACAGCGTCTGGCATGGAAAGGTGGCGAGTTGCTGATCTGCGCTGATCAACACAAGGCGCTCAAGTTCCGCCTGAGCAGCCAACATGCGATCAAAGGGATCGCGGTGGGGCTGGCTGTAGCCGCCCGCTCGCAACCCATGGGAGATGGACATCGCCAACGGCTGAAATCCATCCGCCTGCAGCAGGCCCGGCAGATCATCGATCACAGCGCCGAGTTCCGGAAGCTTGCCCTGGTGATGCTTGAGGCTGAGTTCCCAGATGGAAGCAGCGCTCACAAACACCTCGCTGGTTGGATTGATCAGGACCAACCGCACCTCCCGGGAGAGGCGACCGGGATCAAACCACCACCAGAGCAGCACATGGCTATCGAGAAGGTAGCGCCCGCTACCCGTGGTCATGGCTGGGGCTGCTCTGGCCAGAGTGAACCGCTCTGCCAGGCAGCCAGCTCATCCGCCGCCATCGGCTCAAGCAACAGATCCGGCCGCGTCAGCGGGCCCAAGCGACGCAGCCGACCAGGAATCCGCTCTGGGACAGGGGCATCGAGCGGCATGAGCCGGGCCCAGGGCTTACCGGCCTTCGCCAGCACGATGGTCTCGCCAGCATGGGCCTCGTCGATCAGGCGCGAGAGATGGGTTTTCGCCTGATGCACATTCACCATCCGCATCGCGCCTGACAGCAGCTCAAGCGCTTAGTTTAGGCATGAACTAAGTCCGGGAGGGGATAACCCTCAAAAAAGGCCCGGAGATCACCCCGGGCCTTGGAAGGTCTAGATCTCTGGTTGCGCTGGGCCGGGCTCAGCCGACGGCGGCCTCCGCCTTCTGCTCCGCCAACACCTGCTCCAGCCCTTCCAGATCCTTGTCGGTGATCTTGGTCTGCATCGGGCAGTGCTTGGGGCCGCACATCGAGCAGAACTCAGCCTGCTTGTAGATGTCGGCCGGCAGGGTTTCGTCGTGGTACTCGCGGGCCCGCTCGGGATCCAGGGAAAGATCGAACTGCCGGTTCCAGTCGAAGGCGTAGCGGGCGCGGCTGAGCTCGTCGTCGCGGTCGCGGGCACCGGGGCGGTGGCGGGCGATGTCGGCGGCGTGGGCGGCGATCTTGTAGGCGATCAGGCCGTTGCGCACGTCTTCAGGGTTGGGCAGACCCAGGTGCTCCTTGGGGGTCACGTAGCAGAGCATTGCCGTGCCGTACCAGCCGGCCATGGCGGCGCCGATGGCGCTGGTGATGTGGTCGTAGCCGGGGGCGATGTCGGTCACCAGCGGACCGAGCACATAGAAGGGCGCCTCGGCGCACTCCTCCATCTGCTTCTTCACGTTGAACTCGATCTGGTCCATCGGCACATGGCCCGGACCCTCCACCATCACCTGCACGTCGTGCTTCCAGGCGCGGCGGGTGAGTTCGCCGAGGGTCTTCAGTTCCGCCAGCTGGGCCTCATCGGAGGCATCGTGCAAACAGCCGGGACGCAGCGAATCGCCGAGCGAGAAGCTGCAGTCGTAGCGCTTGAAGATCTCGCAGATGTCGTCGAAGCGGGTGTAGAGCGGGTTCTGCCTGTGGTGATAGAGCATCCACTGGGCCAGGATGCCGCCGCCGCGGCTCACGATCCCCGTGAGCCGGCCCTTCACCTTGGGCAGGTGCTCGATCAGCAGACCGGCGTGGATGGTCTGGTAGTCGACGCCCTGCTGGCAGTGCTTCTCGATGATGTGCAGGAAGTCGTCTTCGCTGAGCTTCTCGATCGAGCCATGCACGCTCTCCAGGGCCTGATACACCGGCACCGTGCCGATCGGCACCGGCGAGGCCTGGATGATCGCCGTGCGCACCTCATCGAGGTTCACGCCACCGGTGGAGAGATCCATCACCGTGTCGGCGCCATACTTCACCGCCAGCTCCAGCTTCTTCAGCTCTTCGCTCACATCGCTGGCGTTAGGCGAGGCGCCGATGTTGGCGTTCACCTTGCAGCTGCTGGCGATGCCGATCGCCATCGGCTCGAGATTGGGGTGGTTGATGTTGGCCGGGATGATCATCCGGCCCCGCGCCACCTCCTCCATCACCAGCGATTCAGGCAGGTTCTCGCGCTTGGCCACGTGGGCCATTTCTTCGGTCACCACGCCCTGGCGGGCGTAGTGCATCTGGCTCACGTTGGCCTGACCTTGGCGCTTCTCGATCCAGGCGCTGCGCATGACGGGTACGGACAAAGAACGGAATGGGGAGCAGCCTGGCGGCGGCCGTGGCGGGGTTCCGGTTCCGTTGCCGAGATCGCAGACGCCCACCGAGGCGGCGGCTGGCTCACTTCCCTGCGCCGGCATGACCCGGATCAGGTGCGGAGGGTGTGATCTCAGCCCGGCACTGCCTGACGCAGCCGGGCACCCCTAGTGACTTCTGCAACCTAGCAACATCCCGCAAAGCCGGGCCAGTCGGCTCAGCACTGCAGGCCATTGAGCGCCGCCGCCACCACCCGGTGGTCGGGGTCGGCCTGGAGCCGCTGCAACAGCTCGCGGGCCTGCTGGGCCTCAGCACCCCCGCCAGCCGCAGCGCTGCCCTCGCGCACCAGCCGGCCCAGGATCTCGGCACCGCCCACCCGCACCGTGCCGTCGGCGGCGGCGATCGCCAGGCTGGCCAGCTCCAGCAGACGGGCCCCATCGGCCTCGGGATGCTCGGCCACCGCCGAGAGCACACTGCAGCGCAGCAGCCACTGGTCGTCCCGCCGGAAGGCGGCCAGCAGCAACGGCCAGGCCTGTTCGAGACCATGGCTCACCAGGGCGTTGGCCGCCTCGGCCCGCACATTGGCATCGGGGTCGTGCTCCAGGGCTCGCACCAGGGCCTGGCGACCGGTCGGGTTGCACTTCACCCCCAGACCGGCGCAGCTCAGGGAGCGCACCAGAAAGGCCTCCTGCTCCAGGCCCAGCAGCAGCAGGGGCACCGCCGACTCCACCGGCACCTCGCGCAGGGCCGCCAAAGCGGGCATTGAACGGCTGGGGTCACCGCAGCAGATGGCGGCACGCAGCTGCTCCAGATCGGGCGAGGACACACGGGGACGGACTGGGGAGACCAGCCTGGCTCAGGAACCGGCCGCTGGGGGAGCACCCTGGCGCAGGGCCAGCAACAGAGCCCTGCGGCGCCGGCCCCGGCTCCACCGGCTGGAGCTGGCCAGGCCGATGCCGATCGCCAGGGCCGGCAGGGCCAGGATCCGCTCCCGCCCCTGGCGCTGCAGGATCAGCAGCAGGGCCAGCAGGATCAGCAACGGCGCTGACAGCGCCAGCAGCACCTCAAGCAGCCGGCGGCGACGGGGCTCGGATGGGCTCATCGATGGACGCATCGATCAGGGGAGCAGACCTGGGAGTGGGCCTGGGCCATCCAGCGCAGCAGGCTCAGCCCCAGCACCCGCACCCCCACGGCCAGGGCGCCCTCGTCGGGGGCGAAGGTGTTGCTGTGCAGGGGTGTGCAGCCCTGGGCACCGGCCACCCCCAGGCGGAACATCGTGCAGCGGATGCCCTCGCTGAGCTCGGCAAAGTCCTCGGCGCCCAGGGAGGGCTGCTCCAGCCAGTGCACCCGCTGGCGACCGAGCAGGTCCACCGCCGCCGCAGCCACCAGCTCGGTGAGCGCGGCGTCGTTGTGCACCGGGGGCGAGATGCAGCGGTAGCGCACCCGGGCCTCACCGCCATGGCCCCGGCAGAGGGCCTGCACCGTGTCCTCGATCCAGCCCGGCAACCGATCGTGCAGCTCCAGATCCAGGCAGCGCACCGTACCCAGCAGACGCACGTGGTCGGCGATCACGTTGAAGGCCTTGCCGCCCTCGATCCGCCCGAAGCTCACCACCACCGGATGCAGGGCATCGAGCCGGCGGCTGATCGCCTCCTGCAGACCACTCACCACCCGCGCCGCGATCCAGATCGCATCGGTGCTCTGGTGGGGGCGGGCGCCATGGCCGCTCTCCCCCAGCACCTCGATCTCCAGCTCCCCGGCCGCCGCCGTCAGGCTGCCACTGCGCACCCCCACCTCACCAACGGGGATCGAGGGGAACACGTGCACGCCGAACAGGGCCTCCAGGCCCTCGGTGGCGCCATCGGCCCTCATCCAGGCCGCCCCCTCGGCCGTCTCCTCGGCCGGCTGAAACAGCAGCCGCACCCGGGCCCGCAGCAGCTCCGGCCGCCGCCGGGCCAGGGAGGCCAGCACCGCCGCCACCCCCAGGCCGACGCCGGTGTGCAGATCGTGCCCGCAGGCGTGCATCAACCCCTGCACCGTGGAGGCGTAGTCCAGGCCGGTGCGCTCCTCCACCGGCAGGGCGTCCATGTCCACCCGCAGCCCAACCAGCGGTGCAGGCTCTTCGTTCTCGAGGCGGTGGGGGCCCAGTTCGGCCACCACCCCGGTGCGGCCCACCCCCTCGCGCACCTGCCAGCCCCAGCGGCGCAGTTCGCCGGCCACCAGGGCGGCGGTCTGCTGCTCGTGGCCGCTGAGCTCAGGATGGCGGTGCAGGTGGCGGCGCAGCTGGATCAGCTCGGGCAGCAGCTGGGCCAGATCCTCCTCCAGCCCCAGCTGCCACCAGCAGATCCCCTCGCGGGCGCCGGCCTCAGCTTCAGCGGCGGCCGGCGGCAGGGGTGACTGGGGAGGGGGGGGAGACATCGCAGGACCGGGGACCGGAAGCTGGGGAGTGGCTGCGGCTGTTCAGGCGAGGGAGAGGAACTGCTGCAGGGCCGCCACCGGTACCGGCGGCCAGCGCCGCACGGCCAGCAGCCATTCTGGGTCGCGGTAGCGCGGATCGAGACCGGAGGCCGACACCCAGTGGCTCTCCGCCTCGCCGCGGCCGCCCCGCTGCCAGAGCAGGGCCGTGAGGCCGGCGCGGGCATCGGCGAACAGGGGGTAGCGGCGGATCAGGGAGCGCAGCTGCTGTTCAGCGGCGTCCAGGTCACCCAACTGGAAGGCGGCCAGGGCCTCGCTGGCACGGGCCATGGCAAAGCCTGGGCGGGCAACGGCAGCGGCGGCATAGCTGCTGCGGGCGGCGGTCCAATCGCCCTGGGACCCCTGCACATTGCCCAGGTTGTAGAGGGCCGAGGCCCGCGGTTCAGCCCCGTCGCTGTGCTCCAGGATCCAGTGGTAGTCGTCGGCCGCCGCCCCCCAGCGGGCCAGGGCCTCCTCGGCCGTGCCGCGGTTGAGATGGGCGTCGCCGCTCCCGGGCTCCAGCGCCAGGGCCCGATCCTGGTCGGCGATGGCCGCCAGGGGATCGCCGAGGGCGAGCTGCACGTTGCCGCGGTTGCTCCAGGCCGCCGCATCCCGAGGCGCCAGCTCCAGCACCTGATCCCAGAGGGGCAGGGCCTCGCCGAAGTGGCCCTCACGGCTGGCCTGCAGCGCCTGATCGAACAGCTGGGGTAGCGATGAGAGCTGGGATACTGAAGGTGATGTCGGCCCTTCCGACGCCCGCACTGCCCTGGGCGACCCCAGCAGCAGCCACACTGCCAGCAGCAGGGCCGGCACCCCCCACAGCCAGGGCCGCACCCTCACGGCCACGTCTCCGCCAGGTGGGCCCGGCCCGCCTCGGTGAGCAGCCGGCCCCGGGGCGTGCGCTGCAGCAGGCCCTGCTGCAGCAGGTAGGGCTCCACCACCGTCTCCAGGGTGGCCGGGTCCTCCCCCAGGCCGGCGGCCAGGGTGTCCAGCCCCACCGGCCCACCGCCATAGCTCTCCAGCATCAGCGCCAGCAGGCGCCGGTCGTGGGCGTCGAGGCCCCGGCCATCCACCCGGTGCAGGCTGAGGGCCTGCTCCACCAGGGCGGCACCGATCCGACCCACTCCCTTCACGCTGGCCACATCGCGCACCCGGCGCAGCAGCCGGTTGGCGATCCGCGGCGTGCCCCGGCAGCGGCGGGCCACCTCCAGGGCCGCCGCCCCGTCCAGATCGATCGCCAGCAGCCCCGCCGCCCGCTCCACGATCGCCTGCAGGTCGGCGAGGCTGTAGAATTCCAGCCGCTGGATCAGGCCAAATCGATCCCGCAGCGGTGAACTGAGCGCCCCGGCCCTGGTGGTGGCCCCCACCAGGGTGAAGGGAGCCAGGGGCAGGCTGCGGCTGCGGGCAGTGCTGCCCTTGCCCACGGTGAGGTCGAGGCGATAGTCCTCCATCGCCGGATAGAGCAGCTCCTCGGCCACCCGGTTGAGCCGGTGGATCTCGTCGATGAACAGCAGCTCCCGCGGCTCCAGGTTCACCAGCAGGCCCACGATGTCGCGCGGGCGCTCCAGGGCAGGTGCACTGGCAATGCGGCAGCGCACGCCCAGCTCCTCGGCCAGCACCAGGGCCATCGTGGTCTTGCCCAGGCCCGGCGGGCCGTAGAGCAGCACGTGATCGAGGGCCTCCTGGCGGCTGCGGGTGGCCTCCACGGCGATGGCCAGCACCTGCTTGAGCTCGCTCTGGCCGATGTAGTCGGCCAGGCGCCGCGGCCTGAGCGTGTCGGCGCGGCCGGGCTCGGGATCATCGCCGGCAGCGGCCGGCTGCAGCAGGCGCTCGGGCTCCGGCCAGGGGCCACCGGCGGGGGCGGCGGGCCTGGCTGCCCGAGCCTCCGCCGCCCCCCCACGGCCATCCGCTGCAGCCGGTCCCGAGGAAACAATCGCCATGGGTGGGGGCGCCATGGGTGGAGGGTACCGGCCCCTGCCTAGGGTCGGGGAGACAACGACGACAGCGGCGCAGGGAGCGATGGCCAAGGGTGGCACCAAGAAGCTGGCCGCCCGGGCCCAGCGGGATGCCGCCAACCGCCTCCTGGCCGACAACCGCTTCGCCCGCCACCAGTACGAGATCCTCGAGACCCTGGAGTGCGGCATCGAGCTGCTGGGTACGGAGGTGAAGTCGATCCGGGCCGGCCAGGTGAACCTGCGCGACGGCTTCTGCCTGGTGCGGAGCAACGAGCTGCAGCTGCACAACGTGCACATCTCCCCCCACAGCCACGCCGGCGCCTACTTCAACCACGAGCCCCTGCGGGTGCGCAAACTGCTCGCCCACCGCCGCGAGATCGAGCGACTGCGGGTGGCGCTCGAGCAGAAGGGCCTCACCCTGATCCCCCTCAACCTGCACCTCAAGGGCTCCTGGATCAAGCTCAGCCTGGGGCTGGCCAAGGGCCGCAAGCTGCACGACAAGCGCGCCGAGGAGCGGCGCAAGCAGGACGCCAGGGAAACCCGGGCAGCCATCTCCCGCTACTGACCACCAGCAGGCGAGGGCGCCTAGGGCGAGGGGGCCTGCACCGGCGACTGTGGCGTTGAGGGTGGCGTTGAAGGCAGGGGCGGCGGCGCAGTCGGAGGGGGCGACGCGGGGGGCTCCTCCGTCGGTTTGTCCTGATCGGCAGGGCGCCGCAGCGGAGGACGCAGGGGTGGGCGTGCCGGTTCGGACGGGTCGTCGGCAGCCGCGGGCGGGGGGGAGTCCGGCTGGGCTGGCGGTGCGTCGGCCCGCAGTGACAGGGTGATCAGCGACGGTGCCACCCCTTCGTTGGTCACCAGCAACTGCACCGGCGAGCGCGCCTGGGGGGGGAGGCTCACCACCCGCAGCGGGCCGCTGGGCTCCAGCAGCGAGCCGTCGGCGGCGAACACACTCATCTGCATCAGCGGCGACCCGTTCACCCCCATCACCAGCCGGTAGCCCTCCGGCAAGCGGATCGGGAACAGCCGGGCACCGCCGGCGGACACCGGGGCGCTGAGCACCTGGGGTTCGCTGCTGCGGGCCTGGATCGGCTCAATCTGGATCGAGGCCAGGCTCTGCTCGGCGGCCGCATACCAGAGCTGGCGGTAGGGCTCGGGGGGCATGGTGCTGCCGGAGCGCCCCGGCAGCAGGTTCTGGGCCTGGGCCGACACCAGCTGACTCAGCACCTCGCCGCTCAGCCCCTGGTCGGCCAGGCCGCGCAGCCTCTGCTCCCAGTCGGCATTGCCGTAACTGCCCAGGCGGCGGCGGATCGCCAGGGGCAGCTGCTCCACCCGGGCCAGCCACTCCTGGGCGAGCTCATTCCACACCTTGCGCAGGGGGGCATCTTCCAGGCTGTCGCCAGGCAACCGCCCACCCCGCTCCGGGAACTGGGCCAGCAGGCTGGCATCCACCAGCTTCAGGAACCAGGCCCGGTCCACCTGCATCGCCCGCAGGCGGTTGAGCAACTGCTGGCGCTGGTCGATCTCGGCGGGCGGCAGGCTGCTGGGCAGCTGCAGGGCCGCGTCGGGGGTGCTGGTGCGGCTGGACTGGCCGCGGCTCAGCCACCACCAACCCATGGCCGTGCCCACCACAGCCGAGAGCAGCAGGGCAATCACCACGGGCCACAGACCGCCCTCCGCGGCCAGCTCCCGCTCCTCACCCCGCAGGCGGGGGAGTGGCACGGACGGGCTGGGCTCAACCTCCGGCAGCACGGGTTCAGGCCTCGGCGGTTGAACGGCGGGTGCTTGAACGGCGGGCGGCTGGACTGGGGGCTGCTGGACTGGGGGCTGCTGGACAGCGGGCGGTGGCTCGACCGCCTCCGGCCCAGGGACGTGAGCGACCCGGGTGGCGACGGCCGCAACAGGAGGCGGCACCAGGGCCACGGTGCGGTCGGCACGGGGAACGGGCCCGGTGGTCTCCGGCATGGGCAGGGCCTGCAGGGCTGCCAGGGCCTGGGCCGCCGAGGGGAAGCGCTGGCCGGGGTCGCGGGCGAGCAGGCGGGCCAGGGCCGCCTGCAGATCCGGCTGGTCGCTGAGGCTGGCGGGCCAGCGCCACGCCAGCGAGCCGGGCTCCAGCAGGCGGGAGGGCGGATCGCCGCTGAGCAGCACCAGGGCCGTGACGCCCAGGGCATGGAGGTCCATCCAGGGCTCGGGCCCCTGACCGCGGGAGCGCTCCGGCGGGGCGTAGCCGGGGGTCACGGCATCGCCACCCACCACCAGGCCGAAGTCCAGCAACACCGGCAGGCCATCACTGTCCCGGCGGAGCAGGTTGGCGGGGCAGAGATCGCCATGCACCAGCTCCTGGCTGTGCAGGGCGGCCAGCACCGGCAGCAGCTGGCGCAGCAGCAGGAGCACCTCGCCGGCGCCGAACACCATCTGGCGCTCGGCCCGGGCCTCGAGCAGCTCCTGCAGGGTGCGGCCGGACTGCCACTCGCGCACCAGCCAGAGGCAGCCGTCCTGGCTCAGGGCCCCTCCGAGCCTGGGCACCTGGGGGTGCAGCACCCCCTGCAGCCGGGTCCAGAGTTCCCGGGCCCGATGCTGGTCCAGGTCCGGGCCCAGCTGGCGCAGCACCATCGGCGCAGCGGCGGCCAGCTGGTCGGTGGCGCGCCAGAGGGTTCCCTGGGGCCCCTGGGAGAGTGGCTCCTCCAGCCGGTATCGCTCGCCGATCAGCAGACCGCACTCACCGGGCTGGCCGTCGACAGGGGAATGACCCGGAGCGGAGGGCATCAGCCGGCGGTGAGCGAAGAGCGCTCAGGTTGCCGCAGACCCTTCCCAGCCAGCCAGTCCCGGTCATAGAGACGGGACCGGTAGCGATCGCCGCTGTCGCACAGCACCGTCACGACCGTGTGACCCGGACCCAGGCGCCGGGCGGTCTCCACCGCCGCCGCCACGTTGATCCCCACCGACCCCCCAAGGAAAAGGCCCTCCTGCCAGAGCAGGCGGTAGATCGTCTCCAGGGCGTCCTGGTCGTCGATGCGCACGGCGTCATCCACCGGCGCCCCCTCCAGGTTGGCGGTGATGCGGCTGTTGCCGATGCCCTCGGTGATCGAACTGCCCTCGCTGGCCAGCTCACCGGTTTTCGCCCAGCTGTAGAGGGCACTGCCGTGGGGGTCGGCCAGCACGCAGCGCACCCGGGGGTTCTGCTCCTTCAGGTAGAGGGCCACCCCGGCGTAGGTGCCGCCGGTGCCGGTGGCGGCCACCCATGCATCCACCTGGCCGTCGGTCTGCTGCCAGATCTCCGGGCCGGTGGAGTTGTAGTGGGCGCGGCGGTTGGCCAGGTTGTCGAACTGATTGGCCCACACGGCGCCGGGGGTCTCGGCGGCGATGCGGCCCGAGAGCTTCACGTAATTGTTGGGGTCGCGGTAGGGCACCGCCGGCACCGTGCGCACCTCGGCGCCCAGGCTGCGCAGCAGGCCGATCTTCTCGGCCGACTGGGTGTCGGGGATCACGATCAGGGCCTTGTAGCCACGGGCGTTGCAGAGGTGGGTGAGGCCGATGCCGGTGTTGCCAGCAGTGCCCTCCACCACCGTGCCGCCGGGCTGGAGCAGGCCCTGCTCCTCCGCTTCCAGGAGGATGCCCAGGGCCGCCCGGTCCTTCACCGAACCGCCGGGATTCATGAACTCGGCCTTGCCGAGGATCTCGCAGCCGGTGTGCGCGCTGAGGGCGTGCAGCCGGATCAGGGGGGTGTGACCCACCGCCCCCACAAACCCCTGGGTGATGCCCCCCTGCGACCTCACCGTCGCTGTGCTGCCGCCCATGCCCTCAGCCGTGCCTGGCGGGATCGTAGGCAAGCTCCCTAAGATCAGGGCTTGGCGGGATCCCGCAGGAGCGACGCTGCATGAGCACCCACCTGCTGGAGCGGCTGCTGGCGGTGCGCCGCCGGAGTGTGGAGCTGATCGCCCCGCTGGAGCCCGAGGACCTCTGCCTGCAGGGGATGGCGGACGCCAGCCCGCCCAAGTGGCACCTGGGCCACACCACCTGGTTCTTCGAGCAGTTCCTGCTGGGGCCGCTGCTGCGGGAGGGACTGGTGCTGGACCACGCGATGGCGCCGGAGCGCTGGAGTTTCCTGTTCAACAGCTACTACGAGGCGGTGGGTGCCCGCCATCCACGCCCCCAGCGGGGGCTGCTCAGCCGGCCGGGGATCGGCGAGGTGCTGGCCTGGCGGCAGCGGGTGGATCGGGCCCTGGCCCAGCTGCCGCCGCTGCTCGAGCGGCAGCCGGCGCCGCGCCGCCAGGCCAGCCTCGCCCTGCTGGAGCTGGGCCTGCAGCACGAGCAGCAGCACCAGGAGCTGCTGCTGATGGATCTGCTCGATGGCTTCAGCCGCAACCCGCTGCTACCCACCTACTGCACCGCTGAGGGGGGCCCGGAGGCGCTCTGGCGGCAGCGCCTGGACGCCCCGACCGACCTGGAGCCCGGAGATCTCCGCTGGCTGACCTGGCCGGGGGGGCTGGTGGAGATCGGTCACGGCGGGGGAGAAGCCGCCATGGGCAGATCGTTCCACTTCGACAACGAGGGGCCCCGCCACCGCTGCTGGCTGGAGCCCTTCGCGCTGGCCGACCGGCTGGTGAGCAACGGCGAATTCGCGGCCTTCATCGCCGAGAACGGCTACCGGCGGCCGGAGCTGTGGATGAGCGAGGGCTGGGCGGTGTGCCAGCAGCGGGGCTGGCAGGCGCCGCGCTACTGGCGCGACGGCGACCAGGAATTCACCCTGGCGGGCCTGCAGCCGCGGCGGCCGGAGGCACCGGTGCGGCACCTGAGCTGGTTCGAGGCCGATGCCTATGCCCGCTGGGCCGGAGCCCGCCTGCCCAGCGAGGCGGAGTGGGAAGTGGCGGCCAGCCAGGGAGGCCTGCCCCAGGCCCATGGCCTGCTCTGGCAGTGGACCGGCAGCCCCTACCGGCCCTATCCGGGTTTCCAGCCCCCGGAGGGGGCCGTGGGCGAATACAACGGCAAGTTCATGACCTCCCAGTTCGTGTTGCGCGGCAGCTGCCTGTTCACCCCCAGCGGCCATGGCCGCGATACCTACCGCAACTTCTTTCCCCCGGCCAGCCGCTGGATGGCGGCGGGGGTGCGGCTGGCCCGCGCCAGCACGGCTCCTGCTGCGGCACTGGCGGCAACCCCTGGGGACCACATCTGATGGCCGTGCCCACCGCCAGCGCGCCCCAGCTGATCGATCTGCACCCCGCCGCGGCCGACCTGGAGGCCCTGGTGGTGGCAGGCATGCAGCGCCAACCCCGCCAGCTGCCCGCCTGGCTGCTCTACGACGCCGAGGGCTCCCGCCTGTTCGAGGCGATCTGTGAGCAGCCCGAATACAGCCTCACCCGCACCGAGGTGCAACTGCTGGAGACCTGCGGGCCAGCGATCGGCAGAGCCGTGGGCGCCGGCGGCGAAGCGGCCCCGGTGGTGCTGGAGTTCGGAGCCGGCAATGCCCGCAAGGCCAGCCCCCTGCTGCGGGCCCTGGAGCCGCCGGCCTACGTGGCCCTGGACATCAGCCGCAGCGCCCTGGAGGCCACCTGCACCAGCCTTCAGGCAGCCCATCCCGCCATCCAGGTGCTGGGCATCTGCTGCGATTACGCCGGCGCCAGTGGCCTGCCGCCTCTGCCAGCCCTGAACGGCACGCCACGGCTGGGCTTCTACCCAGGCAGCTCGATCGGCAATTTTGAGCCGGAGGACGCCCGCGCCCTGCTGCAGCAGTTCCGTCGCCTGCTCGGCCCCTCCGGCCTGCTGCTGATCGGCGTCGACCAACCCAAGAGCGTGGAGCGGCTGGAGGCCGCCTACAACGACCGGGCCGGCGTCTCGGCCGCCTTCGCCCGCAACCTGCTGGTGCGCCTCAACCGCGACCTGGCGGGCAGCTTTGAGCCGGAGGCCTTCCGCTACGAGGCCCGCTGGCAGCCCGAGCACAGCCGGATCGCCATGGCCCTGGTGAGCCTCAGGCCCCAACAGGTGCGGCTGGCGGGCCGCAGCTGGCCGTTCCGGGCCGGGGAGGCCCTGATCACCGAATACAGCGTGAAGTACAGCCCGGCCCGCTTTCAGGAGCTCGCCCATGCTGCGGGTTGGCGAGCGCTGCAGCGCTGGAGTGATCCCCAGGGGGACCTGTCCCTGCATCTGCTGGCCCAGGCAGACTCCACCTGAGCCCCATCCCATTGCCGCAATGTCGAGGGAAGAACAACGCCAGGCCATCCGCGCCCTGCGCGAGGGCCTGATCGCCCAGCTGGAGCAGCTCTATGCCGCCAGCTTCGAGCAGCTCACCGAGCACAACCTGGGCGAGGGCGGCATCGCCCGGCTCACCCAGCTGCTGCTGCGCTCGCGGGACGCGGCGATCACCCCGCTGCAGGAGGAGATCGAGGCCCCGCTGATCACCCGCGCCCCAGGGGCTGGGCAGCAGCCATGAGCAGCCCGAGCGACTGGTTCAGCCAGTTGGAACGGCAGCTGGAGCAACAGCTGGAGTCGTTTCTGCGGGCCAACCCCGCCCAGGAGCAGCTGCTGCGCCAGCAGGAGCAGCGCGAGCGCCTGCAGCGACTGCGCCGCCGCCGCCTCGATCTGCAGGCCAGCGCCGAGCGGGCCCGCGCCGACCTGCTCAAGCTGGCGGGGGAGATCCGCCAGTGGCAGGAGCGGGTGCAGCGGGCGCGGGCAGCGGGCGCGGATGCCCTGGCAGAGCGGGCGGAAACCCACCTGGCCGAACTGATGGCCCGGGGCCGGGACCGCTGGCAGGCCCTGGGACAGCTGGGCGATCAGTACCGCCAGGTGGAGCAGGAGCTCGATGCGCTCGCCCATGGCAGCAGCAGCGGCGCCGCTGAAGCCACTGGCGGTGCTGGTTCTGCGGCAGCTGCGGGGGACGATTCCGGCACGGAGGACCTGGAGCAGGCCTGGTCGAGGTTTGAATCGGAACAGGACCTGGAGCAGCTGCGTCGGGGCCAGAAAGGCACCTGAACTGGGGACCCCCTCGAGGGACTGTGATCCGGGGGAAACGGCTCAGGCCTTGGGGGCCGGCGGCACCAGGCTCACCCCTTCCGGCGGAGGGGTGGGGTCGGGATCGGCGATCAGCATGTGCTGGAGCACGATCTCCGGGCGCTCACTGTCGCGCCAGCGAATGCGGTAGGCGGGCATCTTGGTGCCGCGGCTGGTGGTCTGCTCCACCGGCTCCATCACCCAGCCCCGGCGGGAGCGACCCTGGGGGTTGCGCTTCACCACCGCATCTGCGTGCTGAAAGCGAAATCCGACGCGCTCGCCGCTCATGGGATCCTGGCCCCTGGTGGGGGGAATTGCCTAGCCGAACCATTATCCCATTGCGCCCCTCAGCCCCCGCTGGCTCCCTCCCGTGCCTCCGGCCGCAGCAGGGGAAAGGCGATCACATCGCGGATCGAAGCGCTGTCGGTGAGCAGCATCACCAGGCGGTCGATGCCGATGCCCAGGCCGCCGGTGGGGGGCATGCCCACCTCCAGGGCGTGGAGGAAGTCATCGTCCACCTGCTGGGCCTCGTCGTCGCCGGCGGCCTTGCGGGCCTGCTGGGCCTCCAGGCGCTGGCGCTGATCCACCGGATCGATCAGTTCGCTGAAGGCATTGGCGGTTTCGCGGCCCACGATGAACAGCTCGAAGCGCTCCACCAGACCCGGCTTGCTGCGGTGGGCCCGGGCCAGGGGCGAGTTCTCCACCGGGTAGTCGAGCACGAAGGTGGGCTGGATCAGATCGGCCTCCACCGTCTGCTCGAAGGCCTCCACCAGCAGCCGGCCCACCGAATCGGCCAGGGCCGGCACCTCCAGACCCCGCTCCGCCATCGCCGCGGCCGCCTCCTCGCGGCTGCTGAAGGTATGGAAATCGAGCCCGGTGGCCTGATGCACCAGCTCGTGCATGGTGGCGCGCCGCCAGGGGGGTGCCAGGTTGATCTCCGTGCCCTGATAAGTGATGCGGGTCCCGCCGCACACCTGCTCGCACACGTGCGCGATCAGCTGTTCGGTGAGCTCCATCATGTCGCCGTAGTCGGCATAGGCCTGGTAGATCTCCACCGAGGTGAACTCGGGGTTGTGGCGGGTGCTCACCCCCTCGTTGCGGAAGATCCGGCCCAGCTCGTACACCCGCTCGAAGCCACCCACCACCAGCCGCTTGAGGTGAAGCTCGGTGGCGATGCGCAGGGTGAGCGGCAGGTCGAGGGCGTTGTGGTGGGTCTCGAACGGCCGGGCATCGGCACCGCCAGGGGTGCTCTGCAGCACCGGCGTCTCGATCTCCAGGAAGCCCCGCCCATCCAGCCAACGGCGCATCGTGCTCACCGCCAGGGCCCGGCGACGGAAGGTTTCCCGGGTGTGGGGCGAGACGATCAGATCGAGGTAGCGCTGGCGGTAGCGCTTCTCCACGTCCGCCAGGCCGTGCCACTTGTCGGGCAGGGGCTGCAGGGCCTTGCTCAGCATCTGCCAGCGGCGCACCTTCACCGACAGCTCGCCCCGGTCGGTGCGGCGCAAGGTGCCCTCCACGCCGATCAGGTCGCCGGCGTCCACCAGGGAGGTGAGGTGGGCGAAGGCCTCGGGATCGTCGGGCATCGAGGCGACGAGGGTGGCCTTCTCGATAAACAACTGGATCGGGCCGGATTCATCCGCAAGGGTGAAGAAGGCGAGCTTGCCCATCACCCGCCGGGTCATCACCCGGCCGGCCACGGCCACCACCACATCCCGCTCCTCGCCGTTGGCCAGATCGGCATGGGCCGCCTGCAGCTCGGCGTGGCGGTGGCTGGGCTCGAACCGCAGGGCATAGGGCCCCTGCCCCAGCGCCGCCAGGGCCTTGCCTTTCTCCAGGCGGGTCTCGCGCAGCTCAGACAAGGGACCGGATCAGCTCAGCTGCCGGCCATCCTGCAGGAGCACGGAGCAGAGGGCACGGCCTGCGCTGATGGGTCTGGTTCTGTCAGCCGACTGCGCTGGCGGCCATACCGCCGTCGCCCATGCGCTGGGAGGCATAGCCGGTGCCGCGCACGGTGAGAATCAGCTCAGGGTTGCGGGGATCGGGCTCGAGCTTGCCCCGCAGCCGGGCCACGTACACATCCACCACCCGCAGATCGGCGGCGCGCCGCGGCGGATAGCCCCAGAGCTGCTCAAGGATCTCGGCCCGGGGCACCACCCGGCCCGGCTCGCGGAACAGCAGCTCCAGCAGGCTGAACTCGGTGTAAGTGAGGGCGATGCGCTCGCTGTCGCGGGTGACCTGGCGGCGGTTGGTGTCCACCACCAGATCTCCCACCCGCAGCACGCCACTGCCGCTGGGCAGCTCGCGCGGCTCGTTGCTGGCCGAGCCCCGGCCCACCCGCCGCAGGATGGTGGCGATCCGAGCTTCGAGCTCCTTGGGGCTGAAGGGCTTGGGCAGGTAGTCGTCGGCGCCCAGATCCAGCCCTGACACGCGCTCGGCAATGGCATCCAGTGCTGAGAGGAAAATGATCGGTACGCAGGATTCCGCCCGCAGCCGCCGGCAGACAGCGAAGCCGTCCAGCTTGGGCAGCATCACGTCGAGCACCACCAGATCGGGTTGCTCCTGGTGGAAAAGGGTGAGGGCCTCCTCGCCGTCCTCCGCGCAGATCACCCGGTAGCCCGCCAATTGCAGGCGCATCACCAGAACCCGCCGCACCGCTGCCTCGTCATCCACCACCAGCAGGGTGGCCTTGGGATCGGCCGGCGGGGTCGACATGTCCGCGGAGGGCATGGGCGCAGTGCCGGCAGGGTGAAGATTCGCAACCCTAGCCCTCGGGTCGCCCTGCGGTCATCCCCGCAAACACGCCCCAGCCGGTCGATCTGGGCAGACTTAAGGATTTCTGCGGAAACAGACAAAAGCCAGCGCCGCTGCTACCCACCCGCTCGTCCAGTCCCCCGCGCTCCCTCTGGCCAGCGCCCGGCGGCGTAGCGATCCCACTCCTCCGCCGCCGCCTGCAGGGCCCGGTCGCTGTCGGCCTGACCCAGCATCGCGCGCTGCAACTGGGTGTAGAGGATCGCCTGCAGGCGCTTCACCCCGGGGATGGCGGGCACCAGCACCCTTGCCCGCGCCAGGGTGCGAGCGGAGAGCAGGCGGGCCTGCTCCACCAGGCGGGAGGCCTGGTCGCCGCCCTGTTCCTGCTCCAGCTCCTGCTCCAGCTGGGCCAGGGCGGCCCGGGCCGAGGGCAGCACCCGGGCCTCCTGGGCGAAGGCCAGCTGGTTGGCGGCATTGGTGAGATGCAGGCCGAAGCTCACCGCCTCGGCGGCCATGGCGCTCTGGCGCGGCACCACCAGGTTCATCATCGCCACATTGGCGACCCCGCCCTCACCGGTGATCGGCGGGTAGGGCCCGGTTTGACTGGCGATGCCCGGCGCGTTGGTCTGCAGGTTGCGCAGGAAGTCGGGACTGGTGGCCACCTGGGCGAGATCGCCGGACTGGTAGAGCTCGATGGCGCGCCGAAAACCCTGACTCACCACCTCCCGGGGCAGCAGACCCCGGCGGTAGAGGTCGGTCCAGAAGGCAAACGCCTGGCGCCCGGCAGGCGTATTGAACGCCGCCCGGCGCCGGTCGTCGAGCAGCTGCACGCCCATCTGCACGAAGGTCTCCAGCAGTTCGGCGGAGTCATCGGGCACCACCGTCATGAACAGGGCGTAGCGGCCGGTGCGCCGCCGCACCGCCTCGGCATAGGCGGGCAGCTGCTGCCAGCGCTGGGGCGGGGCGCTGTAGCCGGCCTGCTGCAGCAACTGCCGGTTCACCATTGTGATCCTCGCCGTGAGGTACCAGGGCAGGGCGATCTGGGCTCCGTCCTGGCGGCCGGCCTGCCAGATGGAAGGCAGAAACCGGGCCTCGGCACTGGCGGGCAGCAGCGGCGCCAGATCGAGAAGTCCGCCCTTGCTGGCCAGGTTGGCCGCGAACGGGGGATTGAGATTCACCAGATCGGGTGCGGTGCGGGCGAACACGGCGGCCAGCAGCTTGCGCTCCACCGCGCTCCAGGGCACATCGGTCCAGCGCACCTTCACCCCCGGGTTCTCCTCCTCCCAGGCCGCGATCACCGCCTGGAGATAGGTGTTGAAGCGGGGCGCCAGATCGAGCGTCCACACCGTGAGCACCCGGCCAGCCTCGCCGCCGCCTGGCCGCCGCGGCCCGCAGGCCGCCAGGGCGGCCGAGCCACCGCCCAGGGCCAGCAAGCGCAGCAGCTCCCTTCGCTTCAGCTGCGGCGATGGGGAGATCGGATTCAGGGTCATCGCATGGGGCTCCATCGCATTCGGCTGATCGGATTCAGCCCTTCACGCCGGGCACAAGCTGGCGCCAGAACAGCAGCTGCAGGGAACAGAGCATGGGCGCCAGCAAACCGGTGAGCAGGGTCTGGGCCAGCAGGGTGTGCAGGGCCGCCACGTTGGTCTCTCCCCACCAGAGCAGTTGCAACCAGATCAGCACGCCCTGCAGGGCGGCACCCAGCAGGGCCAGCAGCCCCAGGCTGAAACTGCGCTCGATCGGCGCCGCCCTGCGGCCCAGGCGCCCCCACCACCAGCCCAGCAGCGTGAGCGCAGGCACCTCGCTGATCGGTCCGGCATGGAGACCATCGAGGATCAGCCCCAGCCCCAGTCCAGCCGCCGCACCGGAGAACGGACCATCCACCAGCGCCCAGGGCAGCAGCCACAGAGCCGCCCAGGAGGGCGGCACGCCCGTCAGCTGCAGCGGCGTTGGGGCGGCCAGCACCAGCAGGGGCACCAGCCCAGCCGTGATGGGCGTCCAGCGCTGGCGGAGCAACACACTCATGGGCGGTCCCCACCACGCTGCACCTGCACCCAGTCGATCGCATTCACCGGGGCACTCAACTGCACCAGCGCCTCCGGCGCGGGCACCGCCCGCTCGTTGACGCTCTGCACCACTCCCACCGTGAGATTGGGGGGCAGGAGCGTGCTGGCGGGAGAAGTGGTCACCACATCCCCGGGCCGCACGCCCCCATCCTGCTCGATGAAACGCAACACCGGTCGGGACGTGCCCACTCCCACCAGCAGGCCGTGCTGCTGGCGGGCACCCACCCACACGCCAACCCTGCTGGAGGGATCGGTGAGCAGGAGAACGGTGGCCGTGGTGGGGGTGACACTGGCCACCCGCCCCAGCAGGCCACCGGGCCCGATCACGGCATCGCCGGCAGCAATGCCCTGCAGGCCGCCGCGGCCGATCAGCAGCTGCTGCCACCAGCCCTCGGCCTGGCGGGAAATCACCGGAGCACCCACCAGCGCCGGGCTGCCCCGCTCCAGATCCAGCAGCCCGCGCAGCCGCTGGTTATCGGCCTCCAGCTGCCGCAGGCGCGACTGGCGGTCGAGGCGCTCGGCCGCCGTGAGCCACTCCGACTGGGCAGTGCCCGGCCAGAACGGCCGGCTGAGCAGGGCATACACATCGAGCACGCCAGCACCCTTGCTCAGGCGCAGGCCGACCAGCAGCAGAATCATCACCAGCCAGGGCCAGGCGAGGCCGACCAGGCGCCGTGGCGGGTGGCGCAGCCGGCGGCCCTGCAACGCCATCGGGCTCAGGCCATCGGCCGCACGAAGTTAGGCGTATCGAGCACCCGCTCCAGGGCCTTGTAGTCCTCCAGCACAATGCCGCAGCCCTGCACCACGCAGAGCAGGGGCTCCTCGGCCACGTGGGTGAGGATGCCCGTCTCGTGGCTGATCAGGTCACTGAAGCCGCGCACCAGGGCGCCGCCCCCGGCCAGCATGATGCCCCGGTCCACGATGTCCGCAGCCAGTTCTGGCGGCGTGCGCTCAAGCGTGCGCTTCACCGCCTCCACGATCACGTTGAGGGGCTCGGCCATCGCCTCGCGGATGTCACCGGCGCGCACGTTGATGGTGCGGGGCAGGCCGGAGAGCAGATGGAGGCCGCGCACGTCCATGGAGGTCTCGTCGTGCTCGTCGTCGGGGAAGGCGGAGCCGATGCGGATCTTGATGTCCTCGGCCGTGCGCTCGCCCACCACCAGGTTGTGCACCTTCTTGAGGTAAACGCCGATGGCATCACTGAGCTCGTCGCCGGCCACCCGCACCGATTCACTCAGCACGGTGCCGCCCAGCGACAGCACCGCCACCTCGGTGGTGCCGCCACCGATATCCACGATCATCGTGCCCACGGGCTCGGTGACCGGCAGCCCGGCACCGATGGCGGCAGCCACCGGCTCATCGATCAGGTGCACCTCGCGGGCGCCGGCCAGTCCAGCCTCGCGCACGGCCCGGCGTTCCACGCCGGTGACGCCACTGGGAATACCGATCACCAGCCGGGGCGCCACGATGCCGCGGCCCTCATTGCCCTTCTGGATGAACGACTTGATCATCTGCTCGGCGGCGTCGAAGTCGGCGATCACGCCGTCGCGCAGGGGCCGCACGGCCCGGATGCTGCCGGGGGTTCGACCGAGCATCAACTTGGCCTCCTCTCCAACCGCCAGGCAGGAGTTGCGCTCCAAGTCGAGGGCCACCACCGAGGGCTCCTGCAACACGATGCCCTTGCCGGACACGTAAATCAGGGTGTTGGCGGTACCGAGGTCAATGCCGATGTCGCGGGAGAACTGAAAGCGACGGAAGAACACGGATCAGGCCCTGGCCAGCAAAGGCCGAATCATAGGGGGGTGTGACAGACAGGCCCCGGGGTGGAACTGAATCATCGGTGGCGTCCCGAGGGGTGCCGCATCATTGATCCAACCAACACACAGGAGACACGCCATGGGCGTCAATTCCATCACCCTGGTCGGCCGGGCCGGCCGCGACCCTGAAGTGCGCTATTTCGAGTCCGGCAGCGTGGTGGCCAACCTCACCCTGGCGGTGAACCGCCGCAGCTCAGGCGACGAACCCGACTGGTTCAACCTGGAGATCTGGGGCAAGCAGGCCCAGGTGGCCGCCGATTATGTGCGCAAGGGTTCCCTTCTGGGAATCATCGGCAGCTTCAAGCTCGACCGCTGGACCGACAAGGGCAGCGGCGAAGAGCGCACCAAGCCGGTGATCCGCGTGGATCGACTGGAGCTGCTGGGCACCAAAAGGGACGCGGAAGCCGGTGGTTTCGGCGGCGGCGGCGGCGGTTTCGGCGGTGAGCCGAGCGAGGAGGAAGTGCCCTTCTGACCCCCGCGCTGCGGAAGGTCGCCGGGGTCGCCCGCCCCACCACGCGGTGGATGGGCGGGCTCTACCCGGCGGCCTTCCGCAGCGGAGCTGGGGGGTGCGCAGGTGGTTGGCAGGGGGCTCAGGCGCCTGGGGAGTGAACGCTCCCGCCAGCCACGGATCAACGATCACCGCGACCGGACCCCGCCAACCCCCGAACCCATGGTGGGGCTGGAGCCCGCGGGAGGGCGGCGTTCGGCCGCAAGGCCGTTCGCCGCCCGACGCGGGCTCCAGCCCCACCAGCTCAGTAGCGATAGTGCTCGAGCTTGTAGGGCCCTTCCACCGGCACGTTGATGTAGGCGGCCTGCTCGGCGCTGAGCTCGGTCAGCCTGGCGCCGATCTTCTCGAGGTGGAGGCGGGCCACCATCTCATCGAGGTGCTTGGGCAGCACATACACCTCGTTGGCGTACTGCTCACCCTTGGTGAACAGTTCGATCTGAGCCAGCACCTGGTTGGTGAAGGAATTGCTCATCACGAAGCTGGGGTGGCCGGTGGCGCAGCCCAGGTTCACCAGCCGACCCTCGGCCAGCAGGAGGATCTTGTTGCCGCTGGGCAGGGTGATGTGATCCACCTGGGGCTTGATGTTGTCCCAGGGGTACTGCTTCAGCGAAGCCACATCGATCTCGTTATCGAAGTGACCGATGTTGCACACGATCGCCTGATCCTTCATCTGGATCAGGTGCTCGAGGCGGATCACCTGGAAGTTGCCGGTTGCGGTCACGAAGATGTCCACATCGCGCACCACGTCGTCGAGACGCACCACGCGGTAGCCCTCCATCGCCGCCTGCAGGGCGCAGATCGGATCGATCTCGGCGATCATCACGGTGGCGCCGAGGCCGCGCAGCGACTGGGCCGAACCCTTGCCCACATCGCCGTAGCCCAGCACCAGGGCCACCTTGCCGGCCACCATCACATCGGTGGCGCGCTTGATGCTGTCCACCAGCGATTCGCGACAGCCGTAGAGGTTGTCGAACTTGCTCTTCGTCACCGAATCGTTGACGTTGATCGCCGGGAAGGGCAGCTCACCGCTCTTCTGCAGTTGATACAGACGGGCCACACCGGTGGTGGTCTCCTCGGTCACACCCTGGATCTGGGCCTTGATGCGGGAGTAGAAGCCGGGCTGGGCCGCCAGCTTCTGGCGGATGCTGTTGAAGAGGGCGGTCTCCTCTTCGTTGGAGGGGTTGTCGAGCACCGAGGGATCGCTCTCGGCCCGGGTGCCCAGGATCACCAGACCGGTGGCATCGCCACCGTCGTCGAGGATCATGTTGGGCGTGCCGCCGTCATGCCACTCGAGGATGCGGTGGGTGAAGGCCCAGTATTCATCGAGGGTTTCGCCCTTGTAGGCAAACACGGGGATGCCGGCAGCGGCGATGGCGGCGGCGGCGTGGTCCTGGGTGGAGAAGATGTTGCAGCTGGCCCAGCGCACCTCGGCGCCGAGAGCCGCCAAGGTTTCGATCAGAACGGCGGTCTGGATCGTCATGTGCAGGGAACCCGCGATGCGGGCGCCCTTGAGGGGCTGCTCAGCGCCGTACTTCGCGCGCAGGGCCATCAGGCCCGGCATCTCGGTTTCGGCGATCGCGATCTCCTTGCGGCCGAAATCGGCCTGGCCGAGATCGGCGATCACATAGGTGCCGGTGCTCTGCAGGGCAGAGGTTGCTGAAGCGGGGGTTGCCACCATGGGTTGTTACTCCGGAAGAACGGCTCGCTCCCGACTGGGAGGGCGTGGTTGGGAAATATCCGCAGAGACGCCGAGGCTTCGGGCTCGCTAGCGGGCAATCTACAGACAGTCATCTGTGCCGCGTGAACCGCGATCAGCCAGCAGCCGGGATCGGCACCAGTCACCCCCAGCCCGAACTCCACCAGCTGGCGGATGCGGCCGCCACCCGGGCCCTGGGGCGCCTCATCGCCTCCCGCTGGCTGAGGTATCCCACGGAAGCCATGCCCCTGCTGCTGTTGAAGGGCGACCTCGGGGCCGGCAAGACCTGCCTGGTGCAGGGGCTGGCACTGGGCCTGGGCATTGAGGAACCGATCACCAGTCCCACCTTCGCCCTGGCCCAGCACTATCAAGGCAGCGCCGACGGCAGACCCACCGCCCTGTTCCACCTGGATCTCTATCGCCTGGAGCAACCCGGGGCAGCCGACGAACTCCTCTTGCAGGAACTAGAGGAGGCCATGGCCATTGGAGCCCTGCTGGCCGTTGAGTGGCCTGAGCGACTGAGCCGCCCTCCCGAAGCGGCCTGGGTGGCCGAACTGACCCTGCAGGATGGCAGCAATCCGGATCTGGGCAGGCTGGCAACGGTTGTGCTGCCTCCATCAGGGGCGGAGCCAGACCATCGGCCCTGACGATCGGCCCAGGGACGGTCGTCAGCACCTCGTTGCAGCTGCATGGACGCAGCTGCCAAAGGGATTAGGATATGCATTGAAAGTGGGTCAGGCTGAACTCCTCCACCCAAGGCTCGAGTTTCGATCAACTCTCCACATGCGAATCGCCAGCTCGACCAGCAACGTTTCCGTCCTCGCTGAGCTCGAGGACTGGGGCCCTGAGGCCGACGAGCAGATAGATTGGTCTGACAATTCATCAACAGAGCGTATTGATCGCTACGATGATTCCGGTAATGTGATTGGATACAGCCTTACCACTGAAACCGAATGGTATACGCTAGTTGAAAACTATGACCTTGACAATAATCTGATCAGCGGCACCTACGCCGACCTTGACGGCTATCATTATTCTCATAGTTCTACTTGGGAGTCTATTTTTGACTCAGAGGGAGTCATTGCTGGGCGGCGGCACAAAGCCATCTCCTCTGATGGCTCCTACAGCGACAGCCGCGAGGAGATCTACGACACCGAATGGAATCTCCTGTCCAGCATCTACAGCAGTTCTGACGGCGATTGGGAAAACACGAACCGCGCAGCGCCCCCCGATCTCTCGATTGGTCCAGCACCGCTAAGTCACGCCCTCACGACTTCAGGCGCATGGGCGGATGGCACCAGCTACGAGCGCCTGGAGCTGTACAACATCAACGGCCAACTCGTTCATGCGCAGAACAATTACAGTGATGGCTCAAGTCAGCACTATATTATCGAGACCATCCTCGGCGAAGATGGCCGCATTGAAGGCTATCAAGGGACATGGACCTGTACCTATCAAGACGGTGAGATTTCAAGTTTCATTGAGCCCTTTGATTCAGAATTGAATCCGATCCCACGGCCAGTCGTATGCCCAATGCCCACCCCCTCCGAGAGTGATGGAGAGGATGGCATCTTGCTTGACCACTGCTTCGCCGATCCGAAGTCCTTTCCGGTGCTGTACTCGACTGTTGAACCTCAGATGGCCTATGCCTTCAGAGGGCTTTCCCCAATGGACGAACCGGCCGAAACCGACCAGCCACTCGTAGCTGCTGACGAAGAGCCCGTGGCAATCGGAGAGGCTGAGCCCCTTACCACTCCCGAAGAAGAAGGTGTTGATTGGACTGCAGACGATGCTGTGTATAGGAATTTTATTTCTACATCAACCCTTCCTGACACCCTGGCAACTACCGCAACAATCCAGCCATTGATCACAAGTGAGTTCCACGATCTCAAGCTGAACGTTCGCGAGTATCAGGACGCAACCCACGGAAAATTGCTGGGCGGATTAGACCTTGCTCTCCGCGGCAACAAGCACAATAATGTACTAACTGGCAACACAGGCAACAACAGCATCATCGGCGGGCGCGGCAAAGACCTGATCACCGGCGGTGGCGGTGCCGATCAATTCACCTTCCGAAATCAACGCCGCTCCTACGATACGATCACTGATTTCAACGCAGCCGAAGACACATTCCTGCTCAAGGGCAGGGATTTCCGCAATCTCTTCAAATTAGGAGAGCTGCGCAAGGAAGCGATCGGCAGCTCTCTGATTTTTGATCAGAGCACCGGTTACCTGCTGTTTTCCCCCAACGGTGATGGCGCCAACCCAGCGCCCATCAAACTTGCCCTGCTTACAGGCCTCCAAGCCTCTGATTTCAGTTCCGATCTGTTTCTGTTTGGCTGAGCTCAGTTGATTCAGGGGGCTGTTACAGGGACTTGCTGTTGGTCAATAGAACGTGGTGCACAGCCGCGGGCAGCGGCTGGGGATCAATGGCACCAGCCCCTTGGCACACAAGGGCGCCGCAGGCACTGGCGAAACGCATCAGCTCCAGCGCCTGCCCGGTGCTGGCTCCGGCGAGCAGGTCCGGGGTGCCGACCAGCCCGTGCAACAAGCCGGCCGTGAAGGCGTCGCCGGCGCCGGTGGTGTCGACCACGGGAACCTGGAAGGCAGGCAGCTCTCCGGCCACACCGGCCAACCACCAGCGCAGGGGTGAACCGCCATCGGTGACCAGCACCGCTGGCCGCTGGGGCAGGGCCGCGCTCACCGCGCCCGGATCCGCCGTACCGAACAGCCACTGGGCCTCCTCGCGGGCGCACTTGAGCAGGGCCGCCTGGCCCAGCAGTGGCTGGATCGCAGCGAGCTGGGCCGGCGAGGGTCCGCTGGCGGGATCGGCAGCCGGATCCCAGAAGGTGGGCCGCCAGTTCACATCGAGGGCCAGGGCCACGCCGGCCGCCGCGGCCTCACGGCACGCCAGCTGCAGGGCTGACGCCGCGGTGGGCGACGCGAGGGGGATCGTGCCCACCAGCAACCAGCGCGCCGCCGCCAGCAGGGGCCCGAGTGCGGCAGCCAGCTCGGCGGCAGCGAGCGCCTGATCCGCAAAGCCTTCGCCCCGATCCCCGGCAAAGCCACCGAACTGCCGATCCCCGCTGGCATCGCGCCGCACCAGCACCACCCGCGAGGGGCGCTCCCCGTCCCACTGCAGGGCGGAGGTGTCGACACCGCGCCGGGCAAACAGCTGGGCAAACGCCGCGCCGATGGCATCCCGTCCCAGCCGGCCCAGAAAGGCGCTCGGGGTGCCGAGGCGGGCGAGGGCGCAGGCCACGTTGGCGGGGGCGCCGCCGAGCCGGTCGTCGCAGGGCCCGTCGCGGGCCAGATCGCCGCCGGGGGGCCCCAGCCGGTCCACCAGAGCCTCGCCGAGGCAGAGCACCTGCGGGACTGAAGCGGGCGCTGGTCCCGAACTGATGGACTGTTCAGGGGCATCGGGGGCCATCAGGCGGCCGGGCAAGTCTCCCCAGGGTGGGCCGGATCGGCTGCGGCGTCAGCAGCCAGCCGCTCCAGCAGGGCGGCAATGATGCGGGCGTTGGCGGCCGGGAAGGGGAACTCACCCAGTTGCTCGGGCCGCACCCAGCGCACCTGCTGGGAGGCCAGCGGCTGGGGCTCGCCGGAGAGCCAGGTGCACAGGTGCACCACGAAGCGCAGCTTCTTGTGGCTGTAGGCGTGGTCCACCACGATCAGCTCCTCGCCCACCGCCGCCTCGATCGCCAGCTCCTCGCGCAGCTCGCGGGCGATGGTGGCCTCGATCGCCTCGCCGGGCTCCTGCTTGCCGCCGGGAAACTCCCACAGGCCCCCCAGCAGGCCCTGGTTGAGCCGCTGATCGATCAGCACCTCGCCGGCGCCGTTGCGCACCACCCCCACGCCGATCACCTGGAAGGGCAGCTCGCGGGGCGCGTCTTTCACCGGGTAGGCGGCGGGGTCGGCGGCAGCGTAGGCAGCGCAGTGCCCCTGCCAGGGACAGCGGCCGCAGCTCGGGTTTCGAGGGGTGCAGACAGTGGCGCCCAGGTCCATCAGGGCCTGGTTGAAGGCTCGGGGCCGCCGCGGGTCGAGCAGCAGCTCGCTCAGCTGCCAGAACCCCTTGAGCTGCCGCGCCGGCGGCCGCGGGCTGGCGATCAGCCGCGCCAGCACCCGCTTGACGTTGCCATCGAGGATCGCGAAGGGCAGGTCGAAGGCCGAGGAAAGGATGCTGCCGGCGGTGCTGCGGCCGATGCCGGGCAGGGCCAGCCAGCCCTCGAGGGTGCGCGGCCAGGAATCTGTTCCTGGAGCTTCGGCGCTCGCACTGCCGGCCTCCAGCAACTGCCGCGCCCCCTGCTGCAGCCGCCGGGCGCGGGAGTAATAGCCCAGGCCCTGCCAGAGCAGCAGCACGTCGTGCTCCTCGGCCGCCGCCAGGGCCTCGAGCGTCGGCAAGGCGGCCATCCAGCGCTGCCAGTAGGGCAGCACCACCTGCAGCTGGGTCTGCTGCAGCATCACCTCAGCCACCAACACGCCGTAGGGATCGAGTGGGTCGCCATCGGCCGGCCGGCAGCCGTCGGGGCGCAGCTTCCAGGGGATGGCATGGCGACCGTCGCGCTCCCACCAGCTCAGCAGCTGGCGGCGGTGCTCGGGCGCGTCGGCGTTCAGCGCGCTCAGGTTCGCATCCGGCCCAACACTCCGGGGATGGGCCGGACCCGTCACCGCTCTGCGGAGGCCAGAACCCCTTCGATCGCATCCACCGCCCCCTGGGCTCCACCAGCTGCGGCGGCTTCCTGCGCGAGAGCTCCAGCTGCCAGGCGAAACGAGGGCTCGGTCAACAGTCGTCGAACGGCAGCCCGAATCGCCGACGGTTCCGGTGTTGCAGTCGCCAGATCGATCGAAGCACCGGTCTGCTGCAGGCGCGCACAGACCTCTGGCTTGTCTTCGCTCTCACCCGCAGTGACCATCGGGATCCCGTGGCCCAGCGCTGCCTGCACCCCCTGAAACCCACCATTGGTGACCACCACGGACACCTTCGGCAGCAGGGCTCCATAGGGGATGTAGGCAGCCGCCCTGGCATTGGACGGCAGGGAACCCAGGGCCTCCAGGCTCCCCTCGAGACGGCCCGTGCAGGCCACCACCAGCACCGGCTCATCCGCCAGGGCCTCGAGCGTGGGGCGCAGGAGCTGCACCGGGTCATTGCTGATGGTGCCCTGACTGACATGAACCACGGTGGCGTGGTCGAGGTCGCCCCACCACGCCGGGGGGGTGAACGCTTCCGCCTGGTCTTCAAGCAAGGGGCCGACGAACCTCACCTGGCGAGGACAGTCGGGCCTTGGATACTCAAAACTCCGCACCGTTCCGCACAGCACCAGATGCGGGGAGACCACATCAAACAGCCAGGGCCGCATCGGCGGCAACGCAAGGGCTGCCCTGCCCTGGTCAGCACGGCGGCGCAGCGAGCGGAACAGCACATTCCGCGCCAGCCCCCGCAGCAGGCGGTTGCGAACCCGCCCCCGCCAGGAATCGTCCGGAGGCAAGGCCAGGCCAAAGGGCGCCAGCGCCCGGCTGGGCAATGTGAGCACAGTGCAACACAGCTGCACCCAGGGACGGCCGGTGGATTCCGACCACCAGGCACCCGCCATCAGAAAGCTGTCACACACCAACAGATCTGCGGGGGACTCCTCATGCAGGCGGATCAGATCCCCGCAGAAGCCCTCACTGGGCCCAATGAAGAATGTGCTGAGATCAAAGCGCAACCGTGCCAGGCCCCGCAGTCGATCGCGATCGGCCTGGAGAGTCGCCGGCACACGATCAGGGCACGAATAATCAAAGCCCTCCCTGAAGGCACAAAATTCGGCACCCGTCCCCTCGACCCGCTCCCGAAACGCCGCCCCCGCCAGCCAGCGCACCCGATGGCCGCGGCTGACGAGCTCCCGGGCAAGCGCCAGCATCGGCTTGACATGGCCGAAGACCGGGACAGACAGCAGAAGGATTTCGGCCACAGGCTGGGTTGAAGTGCTGGTGCTGGCTGAATCGGGTCCAAACCAACACGGGGTCATCCTGGCCGGGCCAGCCTGATCCTGGGACGACCGAAGCAGGAGCTCAGTCGAGCCATCCAGCTTGAACCGGGGGACGACAGTCACGGTTGGGGCCAGCATCGGCTGGCCTGCTGGCCCCTGGACTGCGCGGAGATTCGTGTGGTGATTCACCAGGCCGACAGCGGCAGCCAGTCCCTCAGGGGGGTCTCGCTGCCGCCGTAGGCCTGAACGCTTCTTCGAACCTGAACGCAGATCAAGACGCGGCGATCGCCGGTTGCCAGCGCCATCGGGGAAGCGAGCGGAGGAGTCTCAAAGCAGGTTCTTGTCCTGTCGGGCTGCTCGTCTCACCTCGGGGCACCAGATCGGCTTGGGCCGCGATGCGCCACGGCTGGCTGGATCTGGACCCGTTGTGGTGACTGGCGCTGGACGCAACCCCACGCTGCTGTGTTCCGCTCAGTTGATCGGCCTGCTCTCCTTCACCCCGCCCAGCAGCTGCTCCACCACCAGCTTGAGCAGCAGCGACACCAGCCCCACGCCCCCCAGCACCAGGGCGGCGCCATAGGCCAGTTCGGTGTCGTACTGCTTGTAGGCGTCTTCCACGAACAGCGGCAGGGTCTGGGTCTGGCCGGCAATGTTGCCGCTCACCACGGCCACGGCGCCGAATTCACCCAGGGCCCGGGCGGTGGTGAGGATCAGGCCGTAGACCACCGCCCAGCGCACCGAGGGCAGGGTGACCTTCCAGAACACCTGCCAGTCGCTGGCGCCGAGGGTGCGAGCCGCTTCCTCCTGATCCCAGCCCTCCTCCTCCAGCAGGGGAATCACCTCCCGGGCCATGAAGGGGAAGGTGACGATGATCGTGGCCAGGGCCATGCCGGGCCAGGAGAAGATGATCTTCCAGCCCAGGCTGGTGATCACGCCGCCGAAGACCCCGTTGGTGGGGCTGTAGAGCAGCACCAGCATCAGGCCCACCACCACCGGCGAGATTGAGAAGGGCAGGTCGATCACGCTGAGCAGCAGGGCCTTGCCGGGAAACTGCCGCCGGGCGATGGCCGTGGCGGCCGCCAGACCGAAGATCGTGTTGGCCGGCACGGCGATCAGGGTGCAGCGCAGGGTGAGCAGCACGGCGGAGCGCAGTTCCTCGGATTGGAAGTTCTCCAGGAACGGCGCCAGGCCCTTGGCAAAGGCCCCCACCACCACCTCCAGGGCCGGCAGGAGGATGATCACCCCCACATAGAGACAGGCGATCAGGGGAATCAGCGCCGACGCCCTGGGGCGCGGCAGGCGATGGAACACGGTGCGGAGTTGGGATCTCATGAATGAGGCAGCCGGTGAATCGTGGGCAGGGCGGTGGCGATGAAGGTGGTGGTGCTGCGGCGGGCCTGGATGGTCAGGCGCCCTGCGCCGGATTGGCTTCCCAGTTGCGGCCCCACACCTGCAGGCCGTTGATCACCAGCAGGCTCAACAGCGAGAACAGCAGCATCACCATGCCGATCACCGTGGCGGAGGCGAAGTCGTATTCCTCCAGCTTCTGGATGATCAGGGTGGGGGTGATCAGGTCGCGGAACGGCACGTTGGAGGAGATCATCACCACCGAGCCGTATTCACCCACCGCCCGGCTGTAGCCCTGGGCCACGCCTGCCAGGATCGCCGGCATCAGCTGGGGCAGCACCACCTTGAACAGCGTCTGCCGCTGGCTGGCCCCCAGACACCAGGCGGCCTCTTCCTGGTCGATCTCCAGGGCTTCGAGCACCGGCTCCACGCTGCGCACCACAAAGGGCAGGGAGATGAACACCATGGCGATGGCCACCCCCAGCCAGGTGAACGACACCTTGAGGCCGAACAGGGCCGCCAGCGGTGCCCCCAGCCAGCCGTTGGTGCTGTAGATCGCGGCCAGGGCCAGACCCGCCACCGCCGTGGGCAGGGCGAAGGGCAGATCGATCAGCGAATCCAGCAGCCGCCGGCCGGGGAACGCACAGCGCACCAGGGCCCAGGCGATCACCAGGCCGAACACGCCGTTGATCAGGGCGGCCAGCAGTGCCAGACCAAAACTGATGCGGTAGGTGGCCAGGGCCTCGGGAGAGGTGGCCAGCTGCCAGAACTGGGCCGGGCCCACGGCGGCGGCCTTGAGGGCCAGGGCGCTGAGCGGCAGAAACAGCACCAGGGCCAGGTACAGCCAGGTGATCCGCCACGACCAGCTGAGCCGCAGCCAGCTCGGCCAGGCGAATCCCCGGCGGCGGGCCGAGAGCGCAGGAGCCATGGGGAAAAAGCCTGAAGTGGCCAGACCGTATCACCGTTTGGCGCTTTATTCAACGGTTTGCCGGTGGGGAAATGGATATTTGCTGTAGGCTGGTGGCCATCGTTCCGTTTCCTCCCCTGCCATGGGCATCCGCGTTGCTGGTGTGTGCAAGGAGTTCGGCTCCTTCCGGGCGGTCGACAACGTCAGCCTCGATGTCGACACCGGCTCCCTGGTGGCCCTGCTCGGACCCTCCGGTTCCGGCAAGAGCACCCTGCTGCGGCTGATCGCCGGCCTGGAGGACGCCGATGCCGGGCGCGTCTGGATCACCGGCGAGGAGGCCACCACCCGCTCCGTGCAGGAGCGCCAGGTGGGCTTTGTGTTCCAGCACTTCGCCCTGTTCAAGCACCGCACCGTGCGCCAGAACGTGGGCTTCGGCCTGGAGTTGCGGGGCTGGAAGCACGACGCCATTCGCCGGCGGGTGGATGAGCTGCTGGAGCTGGTGCAGCTGCAGGGGTTCGGCAACCGCTACCCCTCCCAGCTCTCCGGTGGGCAGCGCCAGCGGGTGGCCCTGGCCCGGGCCCTGGCGGTGCAGCCGCGGGTGCTGCTGCTGGACGAGCCCTTCAGTGCGCTCGATGCCAAGGTGCGCAAGGAGCTGCGGGCCTGGCTGCGCAACCTCCACGACGAGATGCACGTGACCACCGTGATCGTGACCCACGACCAGGAGGAGGCGATGGAGGTGGCCGATCGGATCGTGGTGATGAATGAGGGGCGCGTTGAGCAGATCGGCACGCCCGCCGAGATCTACGACCAACCGGCCAGCCCGTTTGTGATGAGCTTCGTGGGGGCCGTGAATGTGCTGCCCTCCCACAGCCCCCTGGCTGGCGCCCTGCAGAAACCGGCAGAGGATTCGTCTCCTGCCGCCCAGCTGTTCATCCGGCCCCATGACCTCGAGCTGCACCCCTCGCCCATGGAGGGGAGTGTTCCAGCAATCCTGCACCGCCTCACCCATATGGGCCGGGACATTCAGGCCGAGCTCAGGCTCAGCAGCGGTGAGGTGGTGGTGGCCCAGCTGCCCAGGGAGAGAATTGACTATCGGCAATTGAAAGCAGGGGATCAACTGCACATCACCAGCCGAGAAACAAGAACCTTTGTGCCTGACTACGTGATCTAAGGCCAAGAAAACCAAGCAGGCCGCCTGGAAGGGCCAAGAAAAAATCACTTTTCATCTCACAGTCAATGCTTGCAACTGTTCAAACTATCAGCGTCGATCCCATACCTTTCAGCCAAGTCCTCGGTCGCTTTGCGGTGGCAGCACTTCTCGGTGGGGCCATTGGGTTCAATGCCGATCGCAGTCGCCGCCCCGCGGGGATGCGCCTGTACGCGACGGCGGGGCTCACCGGAGCAGCAATCGCCCTGCTGATGATGTTCAGCAGCGCAGACGCTGCGGGCACGATCAAGACCTTGGCGACGGCCTCGCTGATCGCCAGAGCCTCAGCACTGCTGGCCTGCAGCATCATCTTCGGCCTGATCTGCCTGGGTCTGATCCTGCAGCAGGCTCCCTATTCCAGACCCACACCGGGGCTCACAGCGGCCACATCGCTGGCCCTTGTGGCCATCCTTGGCGTCACAGCCGGCCTGGGCCTCTGGCGGCCATTCATGGTGGGCGGGACGCTTGCGCTGCTGCTGCTCAAGGGAGGCACCTTTCTGCGCAACCGTTCGCCCAAAAGGGAGAATCCGCTGTGATGAGCATCACTCCCTTAATGGCAAGCCCTGGTCGTCAAAGAAGCCTTCGAACAAGGCGGTGCTGAGATAGCGCTCACCGGAATCCGTCAGCACCACAACAATCAGCTTGCCCCGCATGTTGTCCTCCCTGGCAACACTGATCGCAGCGCAGACAGCGGCCCCGCAGGACAGCCCTGCCAGGATGCCTTCCTCCCTGGCCAGGCGCTGGGCCATGACGATGGCGGCATCGTCCTCGACCGTTTCCACCCGATCGACCAGCGAGAGGTCGAGATTGCCAGGAACGAAACCGGCCCCGATTCCCTGAATCCGATGGGGTCCGGGCTGGGGCTGCTCTCCGGCCATGGTCTGCGAGATCACCGGGCTCGAGGCCGGCTCCACCGCAACCGACAGCAACGGCATCCCCAGGGTCGTTTTGATGTAGCGACTCACGCCGGTGATGGTGCCGCCCGTCCCCACGCCGGACACCAGCACATCAACCTGCCCAGCGGTGTCCTTCCAGATCTCCGGCCCGGTGGTGTCGTGATGGATCTGGGGGTTGGCCGGATTGGAGAACTGCTGCAGCAGCACATAGCGATGGGGATCGCTGTTGGCCATGGCCTGCGCTGTAGCGATAGCCCCAGCCATACCCAAGGTGCCATCGGTGAGAACGAGGTGGGCGCCGTAGGCGGTGAGCAGCTTGCGGCGCTCCAGACTCATCGTGTCCGGCATGGTGAGGGTGAGAGGAATTCCCTTAGCAGCTGCCACAAAGGCCAGGGCAATGCCGGTGTTGCCGCTGGTGGGCTCAATCAGCTCCTTGCCCGGACCCAGCAAACCATCCTGTTCAGCCTGGGTCACCATGGCGGCTCCGATCCGGCACTTCACTGAGTAGGCAGGATTGCGGCCCTCGATCTTGGCCAGAACTCGGCCAGCACAACCGCTGGTGATGCGGTTCAGCTGCACCAGGGGCGTCTGGCCAATACTCAAACTGTTGTTGGTGTAAATCGGGCTCATGGTGGATCGAGATGGGTTCCGCAAGGTGGGAGATGCCTCAGACGCGGGTCAACGCCTGGGACAAAGATTGGTCGGATGGGACCACACTGGCTGCCTGCTCGTCATCCAGTGGAGGGCCCAGGTTGTTCATCAACGCGCCCAATTGCTGGTCATGGGACATCAGCATCCGTAACAGGTCCAGGCGATCGCCCTGGGCCAGTTCCCCGTCTCGACCCCAGTGGAGGCACCAGGGAGGAGTGCGCTGATTCATGGCTGGGCCGGGATCAGCAGGTCGTTCTCACCGATGGCCACCAGCCGGCCTTCAGCCCGAAACCGGCTGAGCAACTTGGTCACCGTGACCCGGGTGAGACCGCAGAGATCAGCCAGGCCCAGATGGGTGAGATTGAGCTCGCTGAGGGACAGGCGGCTGCCGTGACGGTTGATCTGTCCGTAGGAGCGGGCAATCCAGCTGAGCAGGGTGAGCAAGCGGCAGTCCGCGGCGCGAATGCGCTGAATCGCCAGCAGCTCAGCCAGCATCTGCCGCTCCCGGCAGAGATGCTGTTGCAGGTTGGCGGAATCCAGCTCCAGGTGCTCAATCACCACGGCGGTGAGGCACTGCAGCTCAAGGGGCTGGATCACGGGATCCTCCGCATTGATCACATCCCCTGGCCCCCAGAGGCCGAGGGTGATGCTCTCACCATCCATCGTCCAGCTGGCGGAGCGGATATAGCCCTCATGCAGCCGCCAGGTCCTGCGGTCCGGGAGAACATCGCGGGGGAGAAGGGTGAGCAGCAAGGGCTTCTGGGCCAATGCGGTTGTCATGGCGTTGGTGGGCGATGGGGTGGCTGGCGATCCGCTCCAACAGGAAGCGGCAGATCAGAGGCAACACGCATTCGCACGCAACAGGACATGGCCGGAGAACAACTGCCCGGAAGTATGGCGCATTCCCGATGGGTTAACCGGTGTTAAAGATGAGTCCCTTGAGTCTCGCAGCAAGAGAGACTGACCGTGCTCAGGTCCCGATGCGGATCAGATGTAGAACATCGGGCTGGGCTCCCGCAGCCTGTCCCTCTGGAGCAACAGATGGGCCAGCGTGGTGGATTCCAGAACGTCAACCCTGGCTTGCTGAACCCGTTTCGCCAGGGCGTCAAGCACCTTGAATTCGGTGTCGTCGCGATCGCCCTGCCGCTCGCTGCGGGCATCGCCCTCCAGGCAGGCCTCCACCTCGGCGATGGTGATCGACTCCGGAGCGCGCGTGAGCTGGTAGCCACCCTTTGGGCCACGAACGCTGGCGAGGTAGCCACCCTTGCGCAGGGCCGTGAGCATCTGCTCCAGGTAGCGCTCCGGCATGCCATGGCGCCGGCAGATCTCGCCGGTCTGCACCCTGGTTCCCGTGGCGTGGGCGGCAGCCAGCTCCATCAGCGCCACCAGGCCGTATTCCGTCTTGGCGCTGAAGGCCATTGCTGAGAAAGCGGCTGGCGCCCAGTCTGCCAGGCAAAGAACGGCTTTTGGGTGGGGAATTGCACCCATGGGGATGTGCTTTGAACCACATCCCACCAGCCCCTGCCAGCCATAGTTTGTACGCGTTCCCGACCGACGAACCGTGGTTAATTTGCCCCTGGCCACCCCCCTGCTCCGCCGCCAGCTGTTGCTCACGGGCCTTGCCGCCCTGCCCCTGGCCCTCACGACCGCCTCGGGGCTGAGCTCTGGGCAGGTGCTGGCCCAGCAGCCGCCCCAACCCCAGACCCTCACCGTGGTCTCCTATGCCGTCACCAAGAACGCCTACGACCAGATCTTCAAGCTGTTCGCCGACGACTGGAAGAAGAAAACCGGCCAGACCCTCACCTTCAAGGGCAGCTACGGCGGCTCCGGCTCCCAGACCAGAGCGGTGATTGATGGCCTGGAAGCCGACGTGGTGAGCCTCGCCATGGCCGCCGATGTGACCAAGATCCAGCAGGCCGGCCTGATCAAGCCCGGCTGGGAGAAGGAAAACCCCTTCAACTCCACCCCGATCAACTCCACCGTGGTGGCCTTTGTGAGGCCCGGCAACCCCAAACAGATCAACACCTGGAAGGATCTCGACAACAAGAACGTGGATGTGGTGCTGGCCAATCCCAAGACCTCGGGCGGCGCCCGCTGGAACTTCCTGGCCCTCTGGGGAGCCATCACCCGCACGGGCGGTTCGGAAGCCCAGGCCCGCAGCTTCATCACCGGCGTCTACAAGAACGCCGATGTGCTGCCCAAGGATGCCCGCGAAGCCACCGATTTCTTCATCAAGCGCAAGCAGGGTGACGTGTTGCTGAACTGGGAAACCGAAGCGATCCTGACCAAACGCAAGGGCGAATGGACAGGGGGCTACAAGACATTCAGCCCGAACGTGCTCACCGAACAGCCCGTCACCGTGGTGGACAAGGTGGTGGATCGCCGGGGAACGCGCAAGGCAGCCGAGGCTTTCGTGAAGTTCCTCTACACCCCACAGGCCCAGCGAATCTTTGTCGACAACGGCTTCCGGCCGGTGACCCAGGAAGGGAAGTCGTACGCCAAGGGGAAGTTTCCCAGCGTGAGCTTCTTCAAGGTTGCTGACTTCGGCGGCTGGGCCGGAGTTGACAAGACCTTCTTCGGCAAGGGCGGCGTCTGGGATCAGATCTTCAGCAAGACCCGCTGAGCCAGGGGAGGCCACTCGCTCCGTCCCCGCCCCGCGCCGCCCGGCCGGGGCTTTTTGCTGCGCATATTCCCGATGGGTTTACCGTGGTACTGTATTGGCGATTTCCCTACCGGACAACGTGCCTATGTTTCCCGACGCCTGGCTGCGCTGACGGCTGCTGCCACTCTCCTGGCCCTGACCGGCTGCAGCAACCGGTCTTCCGCCCCCCAGCCCAGCAGCTCGGGCGAACGGCAACGGCTGCTACTGGTGAGCTACGCCGTCACCAAAGGCGCCTACGACCGGATCCTGCCCAGGTTCGTGGAGCAGTGGAAGCAGAAAACCGGCCAGGAGCTGGAGATCAAGACCAGCTATGGCGGCTCGGGCACCCAGACCCGGGCGGTGATCGATGGTCTCGACGCCGATGTGGTGACCCTGGCGCTCTCCGCCGACGTACTGAAGCTGGAGGAGTCGGGCCTGATTCAGCCCGGCTGGGAACAGGAACTTCCCAACAACAGCATCATCACCAACTCCGCCGTGGCCTTCCTCACCCGCCCCGGCAATCCCAAACAGATCCGCACCTGGAAGGATCTGGTGAAGCCCGGTGTCACCGTGGTGACGGCCAATCCCAAAACCTCCGGCGGCGCCCGCTGGAACTTCCTGGGGCTCTGGGGTTCGATCACCCAGGCCGGCGGCACACCCCAGCAGGCGGAGGCCTACGTCACCAGCGTGTACAGGAACGTCGACAACCTGCCCAAGGATGCGCGCGAGGCGTCCGACGTGTTCCTCAAGCGCGACCAGGGCGACGTGCTGCTCAACTATGAAAACGAGGCGATCCTGGCCACCAAGACGGGCGACCTCAAGGATCCCTTCGTGGTGCCGGAGCTGAACATCCGCATTGAGGGTCCCGTGGCGGTGGTGGACAGGAACGTGGACCGCAAGGGCAGCCGCAAGGCCGCCGAGGCCCTGGCCGCCTATCTCTTCTCCGATGAGGCGCAGCAGGTGTTTGCCGAAGAGGGATTCCGCCCCACCAGCCCCGCGGTGTGGGCGCGGGTGAAGGATCGCTTCGCGCCGGTGAAGACGTTCTTCACGGTGAACGACTTCGGCGGCTGGAGCCAGGTGAACCAGCAGTTCTTCGGCGATGGGGGCATCTGGGATCGCCTGTTCGCCAACACCCGCTGATCAGGCACCTGCCAACGCCTCCATGTGTGAACTGCTCGCCCTCAACGCCAACACCCCCACCGACATGGGATTCTCCTTCCGGGGGCTCAGCCGGCGTGGCGGCGCCAGCGGCGAGCATGCCGATGGTTGGGGATTGGCCAGCTTCACCGCCGACGGCCATGGGGATCGCCCCCGCCTCAGCCTGCTGCGGGAGGAGGCACCGGCAGCCTTCTCCGCCCTGGCGCACCAGCTGGCGGAACGCTCACCCAAGGCGCTGGTGAGCATCGCCCACATCCGCAAGGCCACCCGCGGCGTGGTGGCGCTGGAGAACTGCCATCCCTTCTCCCGCAGCTGGGGCGGGCAGACCTGGGTGTTTGCCCACAACGGCGACCTGGCTGGAGAGATCCCGCTGGGTGATCACTACCGGCCCTTCGGCAGCACCGACAGCGAAGCGGCGTTTTGCTGGATTCTTGAAGAACTGGATCGAGCCGGCCTGGATCCAGGGGATGCCGACGCTCTATTTCAGCTGCTGCACCGCTGCGCTGGGGCCCTGGCGGAGCGGGGCACGTTCAATGCCCTGATCAGCAACGGCCAGTGGCTGTTTGCCACCGCCACCAGCCGGCTGCACTGGCTCACCCGCCGGGCACCCTTCTGCAAGGCCACGCTGGCGGATCCGCCGCTGCAGGTGGATTTCTCCGCGCTCACCACGGCCAATGATGTGGTGACCATTCTCAGCACCGAGCCGCTCACCACCGACGAGCACTGGCAGCCCTTTCAGCCCGGTGAATCGCTGCTCTTCTGTGCGGGGGATGTGGTGTGGCGCTGTCGCCATGGGCTTAGACCAGTCCCGAAGGCGGCAAGTCGGCAACCTGCCGCCGCTGCCCCGAATCCTGCGCATCGATCGTGATGGAACCCGCCTCGGCCTTACCAGCAACAGCGGAATCCGTGGGCGATGTGAGCCTTGCTGAAGCCTCCCGCTTCTGGTTCCAGCTCGGCTGGGTGAGCTTTGGCGGCCCGGCCGGCCAGATCGCCCTGCTCCATCGCGAGCTGGTGGACCGGCGTCGCTGGCTGTCAGAGCGGCGCTACCTGCACGCGCTCAACTACTGCATGCTGCTGCCTGGGCCAGAGGCCATGCAACTGGCCACCTACCTGGGCTGGCTGATGCACGGCGTGCCCGGTGGCCTGATCGCCGGTGGATTGTTCGTGCTCCCCTCGGTGGCCATTCTCACCGCCCTCGCGAGCATCTATGCACTCTGGGGGCAGCTGCCGCTGCTGGCTTCGGTGTTTGCCGTGCTCAAGCCGGCGGTGCTGGCGATCGTGCTGATGGCCGCCTGGCGCATCGGCCGCCGCACCCTGCACACCCCCCTGTTGGTGACGCTGGCCATCGCTGGCTTTCTCGCCCTGGCGGCGTTCAAGCTTCCCTATCCCGTGGTGGTGATCGCCGCAGCCCTGATCGGCCTGCTCGCTGCGCGATGGCGACCCTCCCTGCTGCTCGCTCCCCGTGCCCATGGCTCCGGAGCCAGCAAGGGGGAAGCGGATCGACGGGACGCCCTGCATGACGACCACAGCGAGAGTCCCGAGCACGCCCGCTTCTCGAGCCGGCGCCTGGCACTGACGCTGCTGATCTGGGCCCTTGCCCTGCTGCTGCCGCTGACGGCGCTGGCACTGGCCGGTGGCTGGAACGGCAGCCTGGCGTTGATGGCCCGCTTCTTCACCCGGGTGGCCTTGCTCAGCTTCGGCGGGGCCTATGCCGTGCTGCCCTACGTGGCCCAGGGGGCGGTGGAGCAGTTCGGCTGGCTCTCGGCCAGCCAGATGCTCGATGGCCTGGCCCTGGGGGAAACCACCCCCGGACCCTTGATCATGGTGGTGGCCTTCGTGGGCTTCATGGGCGGCTGGAATCAGTCCCTGGCCGCCGGCATCAGCCCCTGGCCCCTGGCCCTGGCGGCGGTGGCCGTCACGGTGTGGTTCACCTTCCTGCCCTCCTTCGGCTTCATCCTGGCCGGGGCGCCATTGGTGGAAGCCAGCCGGGGTGATCTGCGCTTCGGGGCGCCCCTGAGCGCCATCACCGCCGTGGTGGTGGGCGTGATCGCCAGCCTGGCACTCTTTTTCGCCGGCCCGGTGCTCTGGCCCGCCGGTGCCTTCAACCCCTGGGCAGCGCTGGTGGTGGTGGCCGCCCTGGTACTGCAGCTGCGCTTCCGCTGGAACGTGCTGCAGGTGATCGGGGCCGCCGCCATGGGCGGTGTCCTGGCGGCCTGGCTGAAGCTGGCCTGATGGCTGATGCTGGGCCACAGAGCTCCAGCCCCCCACTTCGAGCGACCCCATGCCCCTGCCGCCCCGCCTCTCGATGACGGCTCACGGGCTGGCCGTCGGACTGCTGGCCAGCGCCCTGGTGCTGGCCGCGCCGGGCCGGGCGGGCAGCATCACGGGCAGCGCCAGCATGCGGGAGCGGATCGCGCTGCCGCCGGACGCGGTGTTCGAAGCGGTGTTGATCGATATCGCAATCGCCGATGCGCCGGCGCGGGAGCTGGGCCGGGTGCGGCTGGAGCCGGCCGGCCAACCACCCTTCCGTTTCACCATTCCCTATCGCGACAGCGACCTGAACAGCCGGGGGCGCTACGCGGTGCGGGCCACGCTGCGCCAGGGCGAGCGGCTGCTGTTCACCACCGACACAATCACACCCGTGCTCGAGGGCGGACCCCAGGCGGGCCCCCAGCCGCCCGTGACCCTGCAGCTGGTGCAGGTGGGCAGCCACCGGCAGCTGGCGGGGATGTTCCGCTACCTGGCCGATGCCGCCAGCATCCGCCTCTGCGCCACCGGCTCCACCTTGCCGGTGGCAATGGAGGGCGACGTCCTGAGGCTGGAGAAGGCCTACCTGGCCGCCCAACCGGCCGAATCGCGGGGCGAACCGATGCTGGTGAAGCTGGAAGGCCTGATCACCAGGCGTCCCTCCGCCGAACCGGGACGTGGCCCGGTGCGCACCCTGGTGCAAACGACGGGCACGGGAGTAGTAGCCCAGGCCCTGCCAGAGCAGCAGCACGTCATGCTCCTGGGCTGCGGCCAGGGTCTCAAGAGTGGGAAAGGAGGCCATCCAGCGCCGCCAGTAGGGCAGCACCACCTGCAGGCGGGTCTGCTGCAGCATCACCTCGGCCACCCAGGTACGCAGAACACACAAGGATTCACCGGGTCCGGGCCTGTCGCCGTCCGGCCTGAGCTTCCAGGGAATCCCCTGACGGCCATGGCGTTCCCACCAGCGCAGGAGCGCTGCGCGCAGATCAGGGGCTCTCTGCAGCAACGGGGGAAGCGCCTCGGCACGCTCGCCATCACCGGCCTGACTCATCGGCCCCCCAGACCACCCGGCAGCTCCGACGGTAAAAGTGCGCTGCACCCTTGGAAAGCCGGTGCACCCTGGCAGCAGGAGCGGCCGACCCTGTCTCTGCGGCGATCACGCGACTCCAGGCAAAGGAGCCCCCCTGAGCGTGGAGCATCCGGCCTGAGGGTCTGCGCACCTGTAACTCTTCACGTCTTCTGGTATACAATCGATACCAGAACATCCAGAATGCGCGCTACCAGCGCATTCAACTTTCCTGTCAACCTTCCAGTCAACTGCTCAGCCATGAGCGCAACAAACAAGCGCTCGGCCATGAGCCCATTCAAATCCTCAGAGTTTAGCACAACAAAACAATGCCAGCCATGAGCGCAGCTAAAAAACCTGTCAAACCTGTAACGAAGTTTTTTCCTCCAGCACCGACAGTCTGATCGGGACAGCAGGGCCCGACAGGTTTGTGCTCAGACGCGCCAGCGACGGCCTGTATCAACAACTCGACACCATTGTCGGCTACCAGAAAAACGACATCATCGACCTGCCAGGCAAATGGGGCAAGGGGGGAGCAGGGGTGACATTGAGGCGACCCTTGTTTGTCTACAACCTGGACACGGGAAGCCTTCGGGAACTGATTGAGCGCAATCTGAAGCCCGGCTCAGCAGAGCTTTTTCACATTACCGGCCAAGGCACTTTAAGCCGATACACAGTCTTGGCATGGAACCTGGGGAGCGCACAATTATCCAGCAATCAAGACGTGATCGTTGGGCTTGGAAGCTATAGTGGACCGGTGCTAATCGCATAGAAACGGCGATTTTCACCTCTCCAAATCAACAGACGGTCGCAGGCCGTGGTGCGTGTTCTGTCCATCGGCGGCCGATTCGCTGAAGGGCGTGGAAACGGTGATCCGAAGACAGGGTGCGCGCCGCCCGTCGCCCCCGACCGATCACAACCGCACATGGCAGGCCTTTCATGGCCACTGGGCTCCAACGGCAGCCCGGCGATCGATCACCGGCAGACGTAAATCGGACGGACTTCCTTCTACGGCACGGCAGAGCAGGCCGGTCAGCCGGCCACGTAGGCCTCGACCACATCGCTGAGGCGGCGCAGGCCGGCGAGCGCATCGCGCTCCAAATTCCGCACACGATCACGACTGATTCCGAGCACCCGACCGATACCTGTGAGGCTCATCGGTTCCTCTCCCTCGGGGTTGTCGGGGCTGGGGATGCCGTAGCGCATCTTCAGCACCCGCCCCTGCAGCTCCGGCAGCTGCTCCAGCAGGGCCCTCAGATCCCCCTTCAGGCACTCCCCGTCCAGACGCTCATCCGGCAGCTCTCCATCCCCCGCCAGCAGATCCAGCAGCTCCGTGTCATCTCCATCGCCCACCTTCGTCTCCAGACTCACCGGCTGACGCGCACGGCACAGCAGGTCCTTCACCTCCTCCTCCGGCAGCTCCACCCACTCCGCCAGCTCCGTCACCGTCGGCGTTCTCCCCAGTTGCTGGCTCAGCTCCCGCTGCCCCTTCTTCAGTTTGTTCAGCGTTTCGGTGATATGGATCGGCAGACGGATCGTGCGGCTCTTCTCCGCAATCGCCCGCGTGATCCCCTGCCGGATCCACCAGTACGCATACGTGCTGAACTTGTACCCCCGCGTCGGATCGAACTTCTCCACACCCCGCACCAACCCGATCGTTCCCTCCTGGATCAGGTCCAGCAGCTCCATATTCCGCTTGGTGTACTTCTTCGCCACGCTCACCACCAGCCGCAGGTTCGCCGCCACCATCCGCTCCTTCGCCCGGCGCCCCGCCCGCAGCCGCTTGCGCAGCACCTGCTCGCTCAACCCCGCCGCCGCCGCCAGCTCCTCCTGGCTCGGTGCCGTGCCGCCAGCGCGCATCGTGAGCTCCTGCTCCAGCTCCTCGATCGCCACCAGCTCCTGCACCTGACGACCCAGCGTGATCTCCTGCTCGTGCGTCAGCAGCGGCACCCGGCCGATGTCTCGGAGATAGCTGCGCACCAGGTCGGTGCTGACAACGGTTTCAGCGGCTCCCGCGCGAGCGGGAGCAGCGCTGGGACTGGCGGCAACGGCGACGACCACGGCACCCATCCGTGAAGTGATGTGAAGCCTAACCTAAAGAAGTGTGAATCCCTTCTCAGAAAGGCCATCGGCTCGCTCAGCCCAGCCCCGCCAACAGCCGGCTGGCGGTCTGCAGGTAGATGAACACCCCGGCCACGTCCACGATCGTGGTGATGAACGGGGCCGACATCAGGGCCGGATCCAGATGAAAGCGGTCGAACAGCAGCGGCAGGCAGGCCCCCGCCGTGGCCGCCAGGGTGCTGATCGCCAGCAGGCTGGACGCCACCGCCCCAGCCACCAGCGGTCCACCGCTCAGCCAGGCCCAGGGCAGCACCACCAGGGCCAGCAACAGCCCCAGCAGGGCACCGGCCAGGGCCTCCCGGCCCACGGCCTTACCCAGGCCCAGCTGGTGAATGCGCTGGGTGCTGAGCCCGCGGATCACCACCGTGGAACTCTGGGCGCCCACGTTGCCGCCGGTGCCGATCAGCAACGGGATGAAGGCGGCCAGCAGCACCAACCGCTCCAGCACGCTCTCCTGGCTGGCGATCACCGCCGAGGTGCCGGAATTGGCCACCAGCAGCACCAGCAGCCACACCACCCGCCGCCGGGCGATGGCAAAGAGGTTGCTGCGGAAGTAGTCGTCCTCATCGCCGGCCTGCACGGCGCCGGCGGCGTACAGGTCGCGGGTGGCCTCCTGCTGGATCACGTCGATCACGTCGTCCACCGTCACGATCCCCACCAGCCGCTGCTCCCGGTCCACCACCGGGATCGCCAGGAAGTCGTAGCGCTGGATCGCCCGCGCCACCTCCTCCTGGTCGGTGTCGGTGCTCACGCTGATCACCTCCCGCGTCATCACATCGCCGATGCGCGCCTCGGGCTCGGCCACCACCAGGTCCCGCAGCGACAGGATGCCGGTGAGCCTGCGCGAGCCGTCGGTCACGTACAGCGAGTAGATCGTCTCGGTGCTGCCTGAGCGCCGGCGCACGATCTCCAGGGCCTGCTCGGCGGTGTGGAACTCCTTGAGGTCGATGAACTCCGTGGTCATCAACCGCCCCGCCGTCTCCGGCTGGTAACCCAGCAGCTGGGCCGTCACCCGCCGCTCCGCCGGACTCAGCTCCGCCTGCAGCCGACGCACCACCTTCGCCGGCAGCTCGTCGAACAGCCGCACCCGGTCGTCCGGCGACATCGCCTCCACCAGCTCCAGCACCTCCCCCGAGCGCAGCCGCTCCAGCAGCGTCTGCTGCACATCCACCGGCAGGTATTCGTACACCGCGATCGCCTCGTCCTTCGGCAGCAGCCGGAACGCCAGCGCCTGCAGCGTGCGCGGCAGGTTGCCGATCGCCTCCGCCGCGTCCACCTCCTGCACCGGACGCAGCAGCAGCTTCGCTCCGTCGTAGTTGCCCGCCTCCAGCAGGGCCTTGAGCTGGCCCGCCACCAGCTCCGCCACCGGAGTGGGCTGGCCCGGCGCGCCGTTGCCGAGGGCGGTGGCGCTCATGGCTCCCCTCCCACCAGGGCGGGCAGCAGCAGGCGGGCCACGCGCAGGTAGAGAAAAACCCCCAGCACATCCACAACCGTGGTGATGAACGGGGCCGACATCAGCGCCGGATCAAAGCCCAGCCGGGCAAACAACAGGGGCAGCGCCGCCCCGGCGGTGGCCGCCAACACCGAGATCGCCAGCAGGCTCACGCCCGTGGCCCAGGCCACCATCGGCTCGCCGCCCAGCTGCCAGGCCCAGGGCACCACCACCACCAGCAGCATCAGACCGAGCAGCAGCCCGGCCGCCGCCTCGCGCAGCACCGTGATCCGGCGGCCATTCCCCTGCAACTGCTGGGTGCTGAGGCCCCGGATCACCACCGTGGAACTCTGGGCGCCCACGTTGCCGCCGGTGCCGATCAGCAGGGGGATGAAAGCGGCCAGCACCACCACCCGGGTGAGGATCTCCTCTTCGCGGGCCATCACGGCGAAGGTGAGGGTGTTGGCCAGCACCAGCACCAGCAGCCACACCACCCGCCGCCGCACCACCGTGATCAGACTGCTCTGGAAGTAGTCGTCCTCATCGCCGGCCTGCACCGCGCCGGCGGCATAGAGATCGCGGGTGGCCTCCTGCTGGATCACGTCGATCACGTCGTCCACCGTCACGATCCCCACCAGCCGCTGCTCCCGGTCCACCACCGGAATCGCCAGAAAGTCGTAGCGCTGGATCGCCCGGGCCACCTCCTCCTGGTCGGTGTCGGTGCTCACGCTGATCACCTCCCGCGTCATCACATCGCCGATCCGCGCCTCGGGCTCGGCCACCACCAGGTCTCGCAGCGACAGCATGCCGGTGAGCCTGCGCGAGCCGTCGGTCACGTACAGGGCGTAGATCGTCTCGGTGTCCCGGGCCAGGCGGCGCACGATCGCCAGGGCCTGGGCCACGCTGTGGAACTCCTTGAGGTCGATGAACTCCGTGGTCATCAACCGCCCCGCCGTCTCCGGCTGGTAACCCAGCAGCTGCGCCGTCACCCGCCGCTCCGCCGGACTCAGCTCCGCCTGCAGCCGACGCACCACCTTCGCCGGCAGCTCATCGAACAGCCGCACCCGGTCGTCCGGAGACATCGCCTCCACCAGTTCCAGCACCTCCCCCGAGCGCAGCCGCTCCAGCAGCGTCTGCTGCACATCCACCGGCAGGTATTCGTACACCGCGATCGCCTCGTCCTTCGGCAGCAGCCGAAACGCCAGCGCCTGCAGCGTGCGCGGCAGGTTGCCGATCGCCTCCGCTGCGTCCACCTCCTGCACCGGACGCAGCAGCAGCTTTGCTCCGTCGTAGTTGCCCGCCTCCAGCAGCACTTCCAGCTGCTGGGTCACCACATCGGGAACCAGGACGCCTCCCACCTCGCCCATCGCAACGCCCCACCTGGGGTCAAGTGTATGGGCCGGGTGCCTGACGGGGCCGCTAGGGTCCGCGCGCGTTCCTTTTCAATCGGCCATGGCTGTGACTGTGCGAGATCTGACGGTGCGTGACGCTGAAGGCAGCCCGAAGAGCCTGGGCGACTGGAGCGGCCAGGTGCTGCTGGTGGTGAACGTGGCCAGCCGCTGCGGCTTCACCCGCCAGTACGCCGGGCTGCAGGCCCTGCAGGAGCGCTACGGCGCCCAGGGCTTCAGCGTGCTCGGCTTCCCCTGCAACGACTTCGGCGCCCAGGAGCCGGGCAGCCTGCCGGAGATCCAGCAGTTCTGCTCCAGCACCTACGGCGCCAGCTTCCCCCTGCTCGACAAGGTGACCATGGCCGAGGAGCCCTACACCACCCTCACCCAGACGGAGCCGGCCGGACCGGTGGCCTGGAACTTCGAGAAGTTCCTGGTGGGCAAGGACGGCACGGTGCTGGCCCGCTTCAAGAGCGGGGTGGAACCGGAGAGCGCCGAACTCACCAGCGCCATCGAGGCTGCCCTGGCGGCCTGAGCCTGAGGGAAGGCCTAACCCGGTAGCCAGCCCCGCCGCCCACCGGTGGGGCCGGCCAGTTCCACGTGCAGCCAGCGTCCACCGCCCGGCTCACTCCAGCGCCGCAACACCCGCAGCGGTTCGCCCACCTCCGCGCAGCTGATCACCGGCGCCTGGTGGCGAGGCGCACAGCGCAGCACCTGGCGGGCCGGCGACAGCAAGGGCTCCGCCTGACTCTGGCGCCGGCGCACCTCCGGCTGGCGTCGCTCAGCCCCGCCGGCCGGCAGGCCGGCAGGGGCCACAAGGGCAAACCCCAGCAGGGCCGCCCAGCGCCACAGCGGCCAGGGAGTGGCAGCTGGCCGCATCAGATATCGAGCTGGGCCAGATCCAGCTCGGCGCTGTGGGTTTCGATGAACTCACGGCGGGGCGCCACCTTGTCACCCATCAGGATCGTGAAGATGCGATCGGCCTCAAGGGCGTCTTCAATCTCCACCCGCTTCATCATGCGGGTGCCGGGATCCATGGTGGTTTCCCAGAGCTGCTGGGGCATCATTTCACCCAGACCCTTGAAACGCTGGATCGTGTAGTTGGCCTTCTCACCGAAGGACTCGATCGTTTTTTTCAGGTCGCTTTCATTGTAACAATAGGTGTGATTCTTGCCGCGCTCCACCTTGTAAAGCGGTGGGCAGGCGATGTAGATGAAGCCCCCTTCCACCAGGGCCCGCTGGTAGCGGAAGAAGAAGGTGAGAATCAGGGTGCGGATGTGGGCGCCATCCACGTCGGCATCGGTCATGATCACGATCCGGTGGTAGCGCAGATTCTTCTCGTTGAAGTCTTCGCCCTTGATGCCCAGGCCCAGGGCGGTGATCAGCGCCTGGATCTCCGTGTTCTTGTAGATCTTGGCGTCGTCGGTTTTCTCGATATTGAGGATCTTGCCCCGCAGTGGCAGGATCGCCTGGAAGCGGCGGTCTCGGCCCTGCTTGGCGGAGCCGCCAGCGGAATCCCCCTCCACGATGTAGATCTCCGACTCCGAGGGGTCGCGGGAGGAGCAGTCGGCCAGCTTGCCCGGCAGGGTGGAACTCTCCAGCACGCTCTTGCGGCGTACCAGCTCGCGGGCGCGGCGGGCGGCCTCGGCGGCATTGAAAGCCTGGATCGCCTTCTCCAGGATCAGGTCGATCACCGAGGGATTGAATTCCAGGAATTCACCCAGGGCCTCGCCCACCAGCGAATCGACGATGCCGCGCACCTCGGTGTTGCCCAGCTTTGTCTTGGTCTGTCCCTCGAATTCCGGCTCGGGCACCTTCACCGACAGCACGGCGGTGAGGCCCTCGCGGATATTCTCGCCGGCCAGATTGGCGTCGGCCTCCTTGCGCTTGCCGCGCTTCTTGGCGAATGCGTTGAGGGTGCGGGTCAGCACCGTTTTTAATCCCTCGATATGGGTGCCGCCATCCACCGTGCGGATGTTGTTGGCAAAGCCGAGGATGCTGTCGGAGTAGGCATCCACGCACCACTGCAGGGCGGCCTCTACCTGCACACCATCGCGCTCGGAATTCACATAGATGATGTCGGGATGGAGCGGATCTTTCTCGGCATTCATGTAGGCGACGTATTCCTTGATGCCGCCTTCATAGAAATAGATCTCCTCGTGGGCTTCGCCGTCCTCATGGCGAGCGCTGGCCCGCGCATCGCGGAACACAATCTTGACGCCGCCATTGAGGTAGGCCAGCTCGCGCAGTCGCGATGACAGCGTGGCGTAGTCGAAGACGATGCCGGTGCTGAAGATCTCGATGTCCGGCTTGAAGCACACCGAAGTGCCGGTGCGGGCAGGGTCGTCGGCGGGCTTCGAGGCCAGGGAGCCGATCGGCGCACCGCGCTCGAAGCGCTGGGTGTGCACCTGGCCCTGGCGGTGCACGGTCACTTCCACCCATTCGGAGAGGGCGTTCACCACCGACACGCCCACGCCGTGCAGGCCACCGGACACCTTGTAGCCACCGGAGCCGAACTTGCCGCCGGCGTGCAGCACGGTGAGCACCGTCTCCAGGGCGCTCTTGCCGGTGCGCGGGTGGATATCGGTGGGAATACCGCGGCCGTTGTCGGTCACCGAGCAACTGCCGTCGTCGTTGAGCACGACTTCGATGGCGTCACAGTGGCCGGCCAGGGCCTCGTCCACCGAGTTGTCCACCACCTCATAAACCAGGTGGTGCAGGCCTCGCGGCCCCGTGGAGCCGATGTACATCCCGGGCCGCTTGCGCACCGGCTCCAGGCCTTCGAGAACCTGGATCTGTTCGGCTCCGTAGGCGGCCTGAACTTTGGTGGCTTCGCTCATGCGGGAAAGAATTGCCTGGAGATCGGCCCCAGCTCGGAACAGGGTGGTCTGGCCGGCAACCAGGCCGACCCCCCGTGATCGCGGAGCACAATCCAGGGCATGGTCTTGCCCCCCGGACCAGGGTTTGGCAGGGGAGGAACAGGGGCTGAAAACCCAGCTCCGAGGGGCAATCTACCACTGCCGCAAGGCTTGCGCAGGGGACTGGCAAGGTGGGGCCATGGCCTCCGATTCCCCAAGCCGGCAACCCCTGGCGATCGTGCTGCTGGGCCCCACGGCCAGCGGCAAGACCGAGCTGGCCATCGCCCTCGCCCAGGCCCTCGACCTGGCGGTGCTGAATGTGGACTCCCGCCAGCTCTACCGGGGCATGGATGTGGGCACGGCCAAGCCCACCCCCCGGCAGCAGGCGGCGGCCCGCCACGAGCTGCTCGACCTGCGCGACCCCGACCGGCCGCTCAACCTGCAGGAGTTCCGCCAGATCGCCGAACCGCTGATCGAGCGGGAGCTGGAGCGCCCCCGCCAGGGCCCAGGCCTGGCCCTGCTCGCCGGCGGCAGCGGCCTCTATCTGCAGGCCATCTGCCGCGGACTGCGGCCACCGGCGGTCGCCCCCCAGCCCCAGCTGCGCCAGCAACTCACGGCCCTGGGCCAACCCCTCTGCCATCGGATGCTGCAGCAGGCGGACCCCCTGGCCGCCAGCCGCATCGCCGCCGCCGACCCGGTGCGCACCCAGCGCGCCCTGGAGGTGATCTATGCCACCGGCCGGCCCTGCTCCAGCCAGCAGAGCGCCGCACCGCCCCCGTGGCGGGTGCTCGAGCTGGGCCTGGATCCCCCCAACCTGAGGCAGCGCATCGCCCAGCGCACCGAGCGCCTCTACGCCGATGGGCTGCTGAGCGAAACCCAGCAGCTGGTGGAGCGCTATGGCGCGGATCTGCCGCTGCTGCAGACCATCGGCTATGGGGAGGCACTGCGGCTGCTGGCGGGAGAGATCAGCCAATCCGCCGCCATCCAGCTCACCTGCCAGCGCACCCGCCAGTTCGCCAAACGCCAGCGCACCTGGTTCCGCAGGCAACACCAGCCCCACTGGCTGCCGGGTCAGCAGATCGACGAACTGCTGCAGCAGGCCTTGCAGGAGGTCGAGCGCGTTCTAGGGTGAAGTGTGACCATCTGAGCTTTCCTGGACGTTCCCAGGCCAGCCTCAGCAGTACCGAGCCATGCAGGCCTCTGCCGGGCCAGCTTGGCGCCATCTGTCCCCTATCCCCCAGAACAGTCCTTACTGAATGCCTCCACGTCCCCGTTTTGACCGCCGTGCTCCCGTTCGGGAGCTGCCCAACATCAACGAGCGCATCGCCTACCCCCAGTTGCGGGTGGTGGACGCCGACGGCAGCCAACTCGGCGTGATCACCAGAGAAGCCGCCCTGGACGTGGCCAAGGACAGGGAACTCGATCTGGTGCTGGTGAGCGAGAAGGCGGATCCGCCGGTATGCCGGATCATGGACTACGGAAAATATAAGTTTGAGCAGGAAAAGAAGGCCAAAGAAGCTAAGAAAAAGTCGCATCAAACCGAAGTTAAAGAGGTGAAAATGCGCTACAAGATTGACCAGCATGATTATGATGTCCGCATTGGCCAGGCCTCTCGCTTTCTCAAGTCCGGCGACAAGGTGAAGTGCACGGTGATCTTCCGTGGCCGCGAGATTCAGCACACCGCCCTGGCTGAAGTGCTGCTGATGCGCATGGCCAAGGATCTGGAGGAAGCCGCCGAGATCCAGCAACCGCCCAAGCGGGAGGGACGCAACATGATCATGTTCCTCAGCCCGCGCAAGGCGGCGGTGGCCAGCAAGGGCCCAGCCTCCAAGCCCGCCGCCGGCCGCAGCAAAACCGAAGCCGCTGCTGCCCCTGTCTCCAGCCCAGCCCAGCCCAGCGGCGCCGAAGCCTGAAGCACGCAGGGGCCATGGGAACCGAACTCAGAGCACCCTGCCGAACAACTCCAGCATCGCCGCCCACCCCAGGCCTGCCGCCTCGGGCTGAAAGTCACCACGGGCTTCGCACATGAAGCCATGGCCAGCCTCCGGCAGCACGAGCTGGTGGAGGCGGCGACCCGGCTCAGCGGTCCAGGCGGCGGCCATAGCCCTGTCGATAGCCGCCAGCTCGGTGGCGGGCATCAGCGGGTCATTCGCCCCCGCCAGGCAGAGCAGCTCCCCACGCACAGCGGGCAAAAGGGCGAGGGTGGGGTCACCACCCCCGGGGCGGAAGGTGGAGACCCTGGCCCCATAGAAATCGCAGGTGGCGGCCACCTGGGGCAGGGTGGCCGCCAGCATCGCCAGGTGGCCGCCGAAACAGAAGCCCACGCAACCCAGCGGCCGACCCTCCAGACCCGGCTGGCGTTGCAGCCACTGGATGGCGCAGTCCAGGTCGGCCAGCACCTGGTCGGCCGTCACCGCGTCGCGGTGGCGCCGCCCCTCCGCCAGCCCGGCGGCGTCATAGTCCAGCTCCAGATCGGGAGCGGTGCGCGCAAACAGCGGCATGGCGAGGGCGGCGTAGCCAGCAGCAGCCAAGCGGTCGGCCACGCTGCGCACCCAGCCATTGAGGCCGAACACCTCGGGCAGCACCAGCACCGCCGCCCGGGGAGCCCGTCCAACCGGCAGCGACCACCAGCAGCGCAGGGGCAGGTCCTCGGGGCCAGCGAGCAGCTGCCAGCCGGACCGGACGGTGGCCGATGTTCGTTCCTCCATCAGCGCTCCCGCGCAGCAGCGGCCATTGTGATCGCCTGCCAACCGGCACACGGTCTTATGCCAACGGGGGGATTGTCCCCGCCGCGGATGCTCCGTATGGTGGCCAGGCGACCATCTGGCCCACTCCGGCGTGCGATTTCATATCCAACAGGAAAGCGACATCCCGGCCTCGACCCAGCTCTACAACCAGATCTGTTTCGCGATCGCCGCCCGTCACTACCCGCCCGGCCACCGCCTGCCGAGCACCCGCCAGCTCGCCATGCAGACGGGCCTGCACCGCAACACGATCAGCAAGGTGTACCGCCAGCTGGAAACGGATGGCGTGGTGGAAGCGATGGCCGGCTCGGGCATCTATGTGCGCGACCGCCAGAAGCCAAGGGATTTGAAGCCAGCCCTGGGCAGCCGTAGCCGCAGCCTGCCCGACATCGACCGGGACGTGCGCCAGAGCATCGACGGTCTGCTGCATGCGGGCTGCACCCTGCAGCAGGCCCGGGATCTGCTCACCCGCGAGATCGACTGGCGCCTGCGCTGCGGCGCCCGGGTGCTGGTGAGCACCCCCCGCGAGGACATCGGCGCCTCCCTGCTGATCGCCGAGGAACTCAAGCCCACGCTGGAGGTGCCGGTGGAGGTGGTGCCGATGGAGGAGCTGGAGACCCTGCTGGAGCGCTCCAACAACGGCACGGTGGTGACCAGCCGCTATTTCCTGCAGCCGGTGGAGGAGATCGCCAAGCGCCATGGCGTCCGGGCCGTACCGGTGGACCTCAACGATTTCCGCCACGAGCTCGATCTGCTCAAGGAACTGCGCGCCGGCAGCTGTGTGGGCCTGGTGAGCATCAGCCCGGGCATCCTGCGGGCCGCAGAGGTGATCCTGCACAGCCTGCGCGGCAATGAGTTGCTGGTGATGACCGCCAATCCGGACACCGGCAGCCGCCTGCTGGCCCTGCTGCGGGCCGCCAGCCATGTGCTCTGCGACCGGCCGAGCCTGCCACTGGTGGAACAGAGCCTGCGCCAGAACAGGTCGCAGCTGATGCGCCTGCCGGTGGTGCACTGCGCCCAGAGCTACCTGGGAACGGCCACGATCGACCAGTTGCGCAAGGAGATCGGCCTGCAGGTGGCCTGATTTGAGCCGGCTCCCTGCATTCAGGACAGGTTGCTGAAGTCAGGCGTGAGATTCAAGCGGATGAAGAGATTCGAACTCTCGACCCTCTCCTTGGCAAGGAGATGCTCTACCACTGAGCTACATCCGCAACTGGGCTGGAACAGCGTCGCACCCATGTCGGCGACCTCCGCCGTCCGACCCTGAGATCATGCCCGACGGGGGGCCCCTCGGTCAAACCTCGCCCGGCTCCGGCAGGATGCCTGCATGCTCAAGGCCATCCAGTCCGACCTGGCGATCATCCAGGAACGGGATCCGGCGGCTCGCGGACCGCTGGAGATCCTGCTCTGCTATCCGGGGCTCCATGCCCTGGTGATCCATCGCATCAGCCATCGCCTCTGGCAGCTGCGCCTGCCGATCCTGCCGCGGCTGCTCAGCCAGCTCAGCCGGCTGCTCACCGGCATCGAGATCCACCCGGGAGCCCGGATCGGCCATGGCGTGTTCATCGACCACGGCATGGGGGTGGTGATCGGCGAGACGGCCGTGGTGGGCGATCACTGCCTGCTCTACCAGGGGGTGACCCTGGGCGGCACGGGCAAGGCCCACGGCAAGCGCCATCCCTCCCTGGCCGAGAACGTGGTGGTGGGGGCCGGGGCCAAGGTGCTCGGCGCCATCACCGTGGGCGCCAACACGCGCATCGGCGCGGGTTCGGTGGTGCTGCGCGACGTGGAGCCCAACTGCACGGTGGTGGGCATCCCCGGGAGGGTGGTGCACCAGAGCGGCGTGCGGGTGGACCCCCTGGCCCACTCCGCCCTGCCGGACACCGAAGCGCGGGTGATCCGCAACCTGATGGAGCGGATCGATGCCCTGGAGGGCGAACTGGCGCGCACCCAGGCCTGCCTGCAGGCCCTGGCGGCCGGCAGACCCCTGCAGGAACCCTGCCGCGGCCAGGCCCAGAGCCTGATGGACCGGGAAATCCTGGAATTTCTGGGCGACAGCCCGGGCTCCACCAGCTGAACTCAGGCCGTGGCCCCCTGGGGAGCGGGAGCCGGCTGGAACATGAACATCGAATAGATCACGTTGCGGCGCATCTGGGTCATCATCTCCAGGAACATGTCGTAGCCCTCGTTCTTGTATTCGATCAAGGGATCCTTCTGGCCGTAACCGCGCAGACCCACCGATTCGCGCAGGGCATCCATCGCCTGCAGGTGCTCGCGCCAGAGGGTGTCGATCTGCTGGAGGATGAAGAAGCGCTCGGCCTGGCGCATCAGCCCGGGGTTCTGGGCCTCGACCTGGCCCTCCTTGATGTCATAGGCGTTGCGCATCTGCTCCTGCAGGAACGCCTTCAGCTCCTCCATGGAGAGGCCCCGCACCTGGTCCGGCTGCAGATCCTCCAGCAGGTAGATGAACTCCTTGGTCTTGGCCACCAGTCGCTCGAGGTCCCACTCCTCAGGGGGCAGGTCGGGATTCACGTAGGCCTCGACGATGTCGTCGATCGTGCGCTCGCCATAGCCGATCACCTGCTGCTTGAGCTCCCGGCCCTCCAGCACCCGCCGCCGTTCGGCATACACGGCCTTGCGCTGGTTGTTCATCACCTCGTCGTACTCGAACACCTGCTTGCGGATGTCGTAGTAATAGGTTTCCACCTTCTTCTGGGCGCCCTCCAGGGAGCGGGTGAGCATGCCCGATTCGATCGGCATGTCCTCCTCCACCCGAAAGGCATTCATCAGACCGGCCACCCGGTCGCCGCCGAAGATGCGGAGGAGGTTGTCCTCGAGCGAGAGGAAGAAGCGGGTGGAACCGGGGTCGCCCTGGCGGCCGGCGCGGCCGCGCAGCTGGTTGTCCACCCGGCGCGACTCGTGGCGCTCGGTGCCGATCACGTGCAGGCCGCCGGCCTCGCGCACCTGCTGTTCCTCCAGCTTGGTGACCTGTTCGTATTCCGCCTTCACCCCGGCGATCGCCTCGCGCAGCTGCTGGATCTGGGGATCGTCGGTGGGGGCCTTTTCGGCCGCCTGGGCGATGCGGTCCTCCAGCTCCAGCACGCCCAGCTGGCGGTCGCCCCAGGCCTTCACCAGCCCCTGGGCCAGCTGGGCCAGCTGTTGATCGGTGCTGTCGCTGAGGGCACAGGGGTAGAGGGCACCGATCGCCCGGGCCTCGGAAGGCGCGGTGACCGCGCTGCCGGCGGCGGGGCCGAAGCCACTGGCCTGGGCTGAGCGCTGCAGGGGCACCGGCGGCCGATGGCCCTCCTCGGGGCGCACCAGCCGCGGCAGCAGCACCTCCCGCAGCTTCAGGCGAGCCATGTAATCGCTGTTGCCGCCCAGGATGATGTCCGTACCGCGGCCGGCCATGTTGGTGGCGATGGTCACGGCACCGGCCCGCCCGGCCTGGGCCACGATCTCAGCCTCCCGCTCCACGTTCTCAGGCTTGGCGTTGAGCAGGTTGTGGGGAATCTGCTGCTCGGCCAGCAGGGCGGAGAGCAACTCCGATTTCTCCACGCTGGTGGTGCCCACCAGCACGGGCCTGCCCTGGCCGTGGATCTGGGCCGTCTCGGCCGCCACAGCCCGCCACTTGGCCGGCTCCGTTTTGTACACCTGATCGGTCCAGTCCTGGCGGGCCCGGGTGCGGTTGGTGGGCACGATCGTGACCTCCAGCTTGTAGGTCTTCTCGAACTCCACTTCTTCGGTCTTGGCGGTGCCGGTCATGCCGGCGAGGCGCGGGTAGAGCAGGAAGAAGTTCTGGTAGGTGATCGAAGCAAGCGTCTGGGTTTCGGGCTGAATCGGCAGGCCCTCCTTGGCCTCGATCGCCTGGTGCTGGCCATCGCTCCAGCGGCGCCCCGGCATCACCCGGCCGGTGAACTCGTCGACGATCACCGCATCGCTGCCGCGCACGATGTAGTTCACATCCTTGATGAACAGCTCCTTGGCCTTGAGGGCGTTGTTGATGTAGTGGGCCCAGGGATCGGCCGGATCGAACAGGTCGTTCACCCCCAGCATCTGTTCGGCCTTGGCGTAGCCCTCGTCGGTGAGCGTGCAGCTGCGCTGCTTTTCATCCACCTCGTAGTCGCCCTCGGGATCGATGCCGTCCTTGCCCAGCTCGGCGGCACGCACCAGCTCGGCCGCCACCTCGGCCGCCCGCTGATACTTCTCCTGGGGCCGCTCCACCTGGCCGGAGATGATCAGCGGCGTGCGGGCTTCATCGATCAGGATCGAGTCGACTTCGTCAATCACGCAGTAGTGGAAGTCGCGCTGCACCACTTCGGCGATGTCGGTCGCCATGTTGTCGCGGAGGTAGTCGAACCCCAGCTCCGAGTTGGTGGCGTAGGTGATGTCGCAGCCGTAGTTGATCCGCCGGCTGGCCGGGTCCATGTCCTGCTGGATCAGGCCCACGCTCAGGCCCAGGAAGCGATGGATCTGGCCCATCCACTCGGCGTCGCGGCGGGCCAGGTAATCGTTCACCGTCACCACGTGCACGCCGCGGCCCGTCAGGGCGTTGAGGTAGGCCGGCAGCGTGGCCACCAGGGTCTTGCCCTCGCCGGTCTTCATCTCGGCGATCTGGCCGTCGTGCAGCACCATGCCGCCGATCAGCTGCACGTCGAAATGGCGCATGCCCAGCACCCGCCTGCCGGCCTCGCGCACCACGGCAAAGGCCTGGGGCAGCAGCTCATCGAGCAGGCCGCGCTCCCGCTCCAGGCTGGCCTCCCTGGACAGACCGCGGCTGCGGCAGTCCTCCTGCAGGCTCGCCAGCTTCTGGCGGAACTCGGCCGTGAGGCCGCGCAGTTCGTCGTCGGAGAGGGGGGCGATCTCCTCCTCCAGCAGGTTCACGTCGGAGACGATCGGCTGGTAGCGCTTCAGCTTGCGGGCATTGGGATCACCCAGCAGGAGCTTGAGCATGGTGAGATCGGCTACCAGAGCAGTGGGGGCAGCCTACTGAGGCCGGTCCTGCGCGCTGGGAGGATGCAGCCATCTCCCTGAGGCGATGGCCCAGATCCAGCTCGTCCAGCACGCCTGCGGCGCCCCCGGCCTGCGCCGGCTGGGACTCGGCCCCCAGCTGCGCCCCAGCCGCGGTCTGCTCAAACTGCAGCGGCTGCTCGACAAACACGCCTTCTGGGCCCGGGGCCGCAGTTTCCGCCAGCTGCGCCGTCTGCTGGCCGGCAGCGAAGCGGTGGTGACCCTGTGGCGCGGCAAGCGACTGGTGGGCTTCGGCCGGGCCACCAGCGACGGACTCTGCCGGGCCGTGCTCTGGGATGTGGTGGTGGCCGGCGACCTCCAGGGCCGGGGCCTGGGCCGCCGGGTGGTGGAGGCCCTGCTGGCCGCGCCGGCGCTGCAGGGGGTGGAGCGGGTGTATCTGATGACCACCAACAGCGCCGGCTTCTACCGCCAGCTGGGCTTCAGCGATGCCGCGCCCCAGGTGCTGCTGGTCAGGGCAGGGCGGCCATCAGCGACCCCATCTCAATCGCCTGCAGGGCATAGCTCCAGCCGAGATTGCTCTTGATGCCGGCCCGCTCCAGGGCCTGCTGCATGGTGTCGGTGGTGAGCACCCCGAAAATCACCGGCACGCCGGTCTGCCGACTCACCGCGGCCACCCCCTTGCTCACCTCGGCCACCACCACATCGAAGTGGGGGGTGTCCCCGCGGATCACGGCCCCGAGGGTGATCACCACCTGGTAGCGGCCGCTGGCGGCCAGCCGCTGGGCCACCAGCGGGATCTCGAAGCTGCCGGGCACCCAGGCCAGATCCAGCTGGCTGCCGCTGGGACTGGTGTCGATGCCGTGGCGGCCGAGGCAGTCGAGGCAGCCGCTCAGCAGCTTGCCGGTGACCAGATCGTTGAAACGGGCCACCACAATCGCCACCCGCAGCCCGCTGGCACCGCTGAACTGTCCCTCGAAACTGGCCACGGGCATGCCGCCACAGCCGTGGCGTCGACTTATGAGTTCAGCCTAAAAGCAAGGGCCGCCCGCGCAGTGCGGACGGCCCCTGGGGAACGGTATGCGGGCTGGAGATTCGGCATGGGCCGAGCCCGGCTGCCCAGACCAGCAAAAACGGCTGCTCAGACCACCAAAAAACTGATGCCCCAGTTCACCAGTACCAGGGCCACCCAGGCCAGGCCACCCAGCAGGATCAGTCGGTTGGAGCGGCCGCTGTCCTCACTGCTGGCGTAGAGCACGGGAACCGCAACGATCAGGGCGAAGGACATCACCACCAGGGCCAGAACGGAGAGGGTGTTGAGGATCTGCATGGCTCAGGGGCAGGCCGACCGGTCAGTGGGCGGATTCTCACACGCAGACCCCGCGTCTCCGGCGGCTTGCTTCACATCTCGATGTCGGCCAGCCGCCCTACGATCGCCGCCAGCACCTGGGGGACCCGTGGCGGCGAAGGCAGAGCAGCAGCTTTCGCTGATCGCCGGTCTGGAGATCCAGGGAGATCTGTTCGGAGCCGCCAGCGGTGGGGCGAGCAGTGGGGGGGAACGTCCCTCGGCAGAACAAAAACGTGAAGCGCTTGATGCGAAGGCCCTGAGCGAGGCTGCCCAGCGTCCCCGCCAACGGCGCCAGCCCCCCAATCCCGGCCCAGCCAAGACGGCGCCCGAAAACCCTGCCGCGCCTTCGGACGAGCCCCCAGGGGAGGGAGACAACGACCTGCCCGCCTGGCACCACCACGGCCTGGTGGACCCCCAGCAGCTCACGCCGATGCTGCGCCACTACGTGGAGCTCAAGGCGGCCCATCCCGAGCGCCTGCTGCTCTATCGCCTGGGCGACTTCTTCGAGTGCTTCTTCGAGGACGCCCTCACCGCCTCGCGCCTGCTGGAGCTCACCCTCACCGGCAAGGAGGGCGGCAAGGCGATCGGCCGGGTGCCGATGGCCGGCATCCCCCACCACGCCGCCGAGCGCTACTGCGGCGAACTGGTACGCCGCGGCCACAGCGTGGCCCTTTGCGACCAGGTGGAAACCACAGCGGCGAAAGGTGAGCTGCTGCGGCGCGAGATCACCCGCGTGCTCACCCCCGGCACGGTGCTGGAGGAGGGCATGCTCGCCGCCCGCCGCAACAACTGGCTCTGCGCCGTGGTGCTGGACAGTCCTGCGGGCGAGCGTGAGCGGGACCCGGACCGGTGTGGCCTGCGCTGGGGCCTGGCGGTGGCCGATGTGAGCACCGGGGAATTCCGGGTCACCGAGCGCGCGGGCAGCGATGCCCTCCACCAGGAGCTGCTGCAGGCGGACGCTGCCGAGGTGCTCTGGCCTGGGGGCCTGGCGGCCGCCGCCGCGGGCAACAGCGGCCCCGGCGCCACCCCCGCCTGGTGCCCGGCCGGCCTGCTGCTCACGCCCCTGCCCCGCACGCCCTTTGAAGCCCCGGAAGCCAGCGCCACCCTCAAGGAGCGCTTCGGGCTGGCCAGCCTCGATGGCCTGGGCCTGGGAGAGCTGCCCCTGGCCCTGCGGGCCGCTGGCGGCCTGGTGCACTACCTCGACGACACCAATCGCGGCCCCAGCGACGCCCCCGCCACCAGCCAGGCCCGGGTGCCCCTTGACCTGCCCACCAGCTGGCATGCCGGCGACGCCCTGGTGCTCGATGCCGCCACTCGCCGCAACCTGGAGCTCACCAGAACCCAGCTGGGCGGCCAGCTGCAGGGCTCCCTGCTCTGGGCGCTGGATCGCAGCCACACCGCCATGGGCGGCCGCTGCCTGCGCCGCTGGACCGAGGCGCCGCTGGTGGAGCGCGAGGCGATCCTCCGGCGCCAGGGCGGGGTGAGCGAGCTGGTGGCGGGGCGGCCCCTGCGCCTGGCGATCCGCCGGCTGCTGCGGCCCATGGGAGACCTGGAGCGCCTGGCCGGCCGCGCCGGCGCCGGCACGGCCTCGGCCCGCGACCTGGTGGCCCTGGCCGATGGCCTGGAGCGCCTGCCGCAGCTGGCGGCCCAGCTGGCCAACACCAGCAGCGCCCCGCTGCAGGCCCTGGCCCGCCCCTGGCCGGAGCTGGCCGAGCTGGCCGCCGAGCTGCGCCACACCCTGCTCGACGCCCCGCCCCTCTCGCTCAGCGAGGGCGGCCTGATCCACGACGCCGTGGATCCACATCTGGACAATCTCCGCAACCAGCTCGACGACCAGGACGCCTGGCTGGCCAACCAGGAGGCCAGCGAGCGCCGCACCAGCGGCATCGCCACCCTCAAGCTCCAGTATCACCGCACCTTCGGCTACTTCCTGGCCGTGAGCCGGGCCAAGGCGGGCGCCGTGCCGGAGCACTGGATCCGCCGCCAGACCCTGGCCAACGAGGAGCGCTTCGTCACCCCGGATCTCAAGGCGCGCGAGGGCCAGATCCAGCAGCTCAGAGCCCGGGCCGCCCAGCGGGAATACGAGCTGTTCTGCGGCCTGCGGGCGCGGGTGGGCGAACAGGCCGCCGCCATCCGCAGCGCCGCCCGGCTGGTGGCCGAGCTCGACGCCCTGGCCTCCCTCGCCGAGGTGGCCGCCACCGGCGGCTACTGCTGCCCCGAACTCACCGACCCCGAGGGTCCCGAAGCCCGCCTGCTCCAGATCGAGGCCGGCCGCCACCCTGTGGTGGAGCAGCTGCTGGTGGAGGAGCCCTTCACGCCCAATGGCGTGGCCCTGGGTTCAGCAGCAGCGCTCACCGCCGGCGACTCCGAGCCACTCCCCGACCTGCTGATCCTCACCGGCCCCAACGCCAGCGGCAAGAGCTGCTACCTGCGCCAGACGGGTCTGCTGCAGCTGATGGCCCAGATGGGCAGCTGGATCCCGGCCGCCACCGCCCGCCTGGGCATTGCCGACCGCATCTTCACCCGCGTCGGCGCCGGCGACGACCTGGCGGCGGGCCAGTCCACCTTCATGGTGGAGATGGCCGAAACCGCCAACATCCTCCACCACGCCACGCCGCGCTCGCTGGTGCTGCTCGATGAGATCGGCCGCGGCACCGCCACCTTCGACGGTCTCTCGATCGCCTGGGCCGTGGCCGAGCACCTGGCCACCCCGCCGGCGCGCGGCGGCCTCGGCGCCCGCAGCATCTTCGCCACCCACTACCACGAGCTCAACGCCCTGGCCGACCAGCTGGCCAACGTGGCCAATGCCCAGGTGCTGGTGGAGGAAACGGGCGACAGCCTGCGCTTCCTGCACCGGGTGGTGAGCGGCGGCGCCAGCCGCAGCTACGGCATCGAGGCCGCCCGCCTGGCCGGCGTGCCCGCCCCCGTGCTCCAACGCGCCCGCCAGGTGCTGGCCCGCATCGAGGCCAACAGCCAGATCAGCCTGGAACCGGCCCTACCCCGCGCGTCGCGCAACCCGGCTCAGGCGGACGGGGCGCTCGCCGCCTGAAGCCAGGCCGCCCGCAGCAGGGCATTGCAGGCCGCGGCCACCAGTCCGGCTCCACCCTTGGAGCCCTCGAGCCCGATGTGGACCAGGCCACTCGCAGCCAGGTGGCGCTTGCTCTCCGCCACCCCCACAAACCCCACCGGCATGCCGATCACCAGAGCCGGCGCCGGACCGCCCCCTGCCACCTGCTCCAGCAGCACCTCGAGGGCCGTGGGGGCACTGCCGATCAACACCACCGCGCCCGGCGCCAGCTCCGCCAGCGCCACCGCCATGGCCGCCGCCGTGCGCGTGGAACCCTCGGGGGCAGCTGCGGGGGCCCAGTCGAGCACGCAGGTCACCCGGTTGCCGAAGGTGCGCCGCGCCATCGGCGCCACCGCCGCCGCCGCCATGGCCGTGTCGGTGAGGATCGGCGTCCCGGCCGCCAGAGCCGCCGCGCCTGCCGCGCAGGCGCCCGGGGTGAAGCGCAGATCGGCCGCAATCGCCGGATCGCCGCTGCTGTGGATGCAGCGCTCCAACACATCCCGCTCCAGCGGCGTCAGCCCCGCCAACAGCTCGGCCTGCTCCGCCAACAACAGGCGAATCTGCCGGATGCTCTCGCTGAAGATCGGATGGTCAAGGGTCATGGCAACACCTTGGCAGCCAGAGCTTGGAGTCGCTGATCCGCTGTCAGCACAGCGGCCGCTTCCCTACGGGCCAGGGCCAAATAGAGGCAGTCGTACACCGGATGATCGAGATGGCAGGCCAGGGCGAGCGCCTCCACCTGGAGATGCCTGTCGGGCTCGATGTGATCCACCAGATCAGCCGCCTTGGCCAGCAATGCCTGCAGCCCCTGCTCCGGCAGCTGGCCAGCACGCTGCAATCGCCACAGGGAATTGGCCACCTCCGTGAGCATCAGCTCCGGTGCGATCACCAAACTCGCCTGAAACAGCGCCTGCTCGAATGAAGCGGCCTGGGGCGAGCCTTCGATGATGCGCAGCACTGCGGAGGCATCCAGCACCACGGTGGCCGACGCAGAGGCTGGAATCGCCATGGCTTGATCAGGGGGATTGACTTGATCAGGGGGATGAATCAGCGGAATCAATCAGCGGGAGCGGTCCTGGCGAATCAAGTCCTCTGGGGAGGGGTCAAAGTGGGGTGCGAGCCGTTGTTCGGCCATGGCCTTCAGCTGCTCAAGAGCCAAACGCCGCCGCTCGCGCGGGTCGCCGCCGCAGGCTTGCTGCAGGTCAGCCAGGGCTTGCTGGCTGAGGCTGCGGTGGTGACGCCGGGCCCGGAGCTGCAGCAACTGATGCAGCGGTTCAGGGCAGTCGCGAATCTGCAGAGAGGGCACGGGCTAACGCCAAAGCTCCCACCAACCCTAAGGAGTTCGCAGGCGAAACGCATGCAGCCAGCATGCATCACCGGGCTGCTCAGCCGCCGGCAACAATCCAGCTAGCGTCGGCACCGCTATGCCCATCCACCTGCTCTGGGGCGACGACGAGGCAGCCCGCACCCGGGCAGTGGACGGGCTGATCGAGCGGCTGGTGGATCCGGCCTGGGCGGCGATCAACCTCAGCCGCCTCGACGGCAACGACCCGTCCCAGGCAGCCCAGGCCCTGGAGGAGGCGCGCACCCCGCCCTTCGGCGGCGGCGCTCGGCTGGTGCTGCTGCAACGCAGCCCGTTCTGCAACCAGTGCCCAGCTGAGCTTGCCGATCAGCTCGAAGCCAGCCTGGAGCTGATCCCCGAAAGCTGCCACCTGCTGCTGGTGAATCCGGCCAAGCCCGATGGCCGCCTGCGCACCACCAAGACCCTGCAGAAGCTGGCCAAGGCCGGGTCCGGCGCGGTGTTCGAGCAGACCTTCGCCCTGCCAGCCATCTGGGATGGGGCGGGCCAGGTGGAGCTGGTGGCCCGCACAGCACGGGAGCTGGGCCTGCAGCTGGAAGCCGCCGCCGCCGAGGCCCTGGCCGACGCCATCGGCAGCGACAGCGCCCGCCTGGCCAGCGAACTGGAAAAGCTGAGTGTGTTTGTGGCGGGAGCTGGGCAGCCTGCCGCGATCACCCAGGCCGCGGTGCAGGCCCTGGTGGGCGGCCAGAGCACCAGCGCCCTGGCGGTGGGCGATGCCCTGCTGGCTGGCAAACCCGCCGACGCCATCACCCTCGTGGATGCCCTGCTGGCCGCCAACGAGCCGGGCCTGCGGATCGTGGCCTCCCTCACCAGCCAGATCCGCGGCTGGCTGTGGGTGGCCCTGCTGGATCGCAAGGGCGAAAACGATGTGGCCGTGATTGCCAGGGCGGCCGGCATCGGCAACCCCAAGCGGATCTACGTGATGCGCAAGCAGATCCGCGGCAAACCGCCAGCCCTGTTCCTGCGCCTGCTGGGCCAGCTTCTGGAAGTGGAGGCCGACCTCAAACGGGGCGCCGATCCCGCCGATGCCTTTCGCGACGGTTTCCTGCTGGCCAGCCGGGACGGATAATCAGCAGCTGCTCAGCCCGCCGCCGCGCGCGTCCATGGCCCTGTTGGTTCAGAAGTTCGGCGGCACCTCAGTGGCCGATGTGGAGCGCATCCAGGCGGTGGCCCGGCGGATTGCCAGCAGCCGGGAGGAGGGCCACGACCTGGTGATCGTGGTGTCGGCGATGGGCCACACCACCGACGAACTCACAGGCCTGGCCCGGGCCCTGTGCAGCAACCCGCCCCAGCGGGAGATGGACATGCTGCTGGCCACCGGCGAGCAGGTGTCGATCGCCCTGCTCTCGATGGCCCTGCACAGCCTGGGGGTGCCGGCCACCTCGATGACGGGCACCCAGGCGGGCATCGTCACCGAATCGGCCCACGGGCGGGCCCGGATCCTGGAGATCCGCACCGACCGCCTGCGCCATCTGCTGAGCGAAGGGCAGGTGGTGGTGGTGGCCGGCTTCCAGGGCACCAGCAATTCGGCAGCCGGCACACCGGAGATCACCACCCTGGGGCGCGGCGGCTCCGACACCTCGGCGGTGGCCCTGGCGGCAGCCCTGGGGGCCGAAGCCTGCGAGATCTACACCGATGTGCCGGGCGTGCTCACCACCGACCCGCGCAAGGTGGCCGATGCCCAGCTGATGGAGCAGGTGAGCTGCAACGAGATGCTGGAGCTGGCCAGCCTCGGCGCCGCCGTGCTCCACCCGCGGGCCGTGGAGATCGCCCGCAACTACGGCGTGCCCCTGGTGGTGCGCTCCAGCTGGAGCAACCAGCCCGGCACCCGCCTCACCAGCGGGCCATCCCGCCCGATCGGCCATGGTGGCCTGGAACTGGGCCGGCCAGTGGACGGGGCCGAACTGGAGGAGCACCAGGCGGTGATCGCCCTGGCCCATGTGCCGGATCGGCCGGGCGTGGCCGCCCTGCTGTTCGAAGCCCTCGGCGCCGCAGGCCTGAACGTGGACCTGATCGTGCAGGCCACCCACGAGGGCGCCTCCAACGACATCGCCTTCACCCTGGCCGGGGCCGATCTCGATCGCGGTGAGCTGGTGTGCCGGGAGGTGCTGGCCGGCCTGGGGGCCAGCCCCGGGGAGGAGGGCGGCGCCCAGCTGAGCACCGAGGCGGGCCTGGCCAAGCTGAGCATCGCCGGCGCCGGCATCATGGGTCGCCCCGGCGTGGCCGCCCGCCTGTTCGACACCCTGGCCCGCAGCGGCATCAACCTGCGCCTGATCGCCACCAGCGAAGTGAAGGTGAGCTGTCTGGTGGCTGGCCATCAGGGGGCCAAGGCCCTGCGGGCCGCCGCCGACGCCTTCGAGCTGGGCGAAGGGCAACTGCGCCCCAACCCCGAGCCCTGCCACCTGGGTGACCCGGCCGTGCGTGGGGTGGCCCTGGATCTGGGCCAGGCCCAGGTGGCCGTGCGCCGCGTTCCCGACCGGCCCGGCACCGCCGCCGCCGTCTGCCGGGCCCTGGCCGACGCGGCCATCAGCGTGGAGGCGATCGTGCAGTCCGAGCGCACCACGGCGGGCGGCAAGGACATCACCTTCACCCTCAAGCGCGACGAGCGCCCGCGGGCCGAGCAGGCCCTGGCGCCCCTGCTGCAGCAATGGCCCGGCGCCCGCTTTGAGGAAGGCTCCGCCATCGCCCGGGTGAGCGCCGTCGGCGCCGGCATGCCCTGCACCCCCGGCACCGCCGCCCGCATGTTCCGGGCCCTGGCCGATCAGGCGATCAACATCGAGCTGATCGCCACCAGCGAGATCCGCACCAGCTGCGTGGTGGCCGAAGCCGAAGGCATCCGCGCCCTGCAGGCCGTGCATGCCGCCTTCGAGCTGGGCGGCAGCGTGAGCCACAGGGCGGAGGGCAGCGAAGCCCCCGCTTGATCCACGCCCCAGTGCTCAGGCCTTGCCCACCAGCTTCTGCCGCAGACCCTTGATCCGGTCACGCAGGTTCGCAGCCTCCTCGAACTCCAGGTTCTTGGCAGCGGCTTTCATCTTGTCCTCCAGCTGCTGAATCAGCTCCGGCAGGGAATCAAGGGGCACTTCGTTGTGCTCGGCCTGCTCGGTGGCCTGTTCCAGCTGCTCATCGTTGAGCCGGCGCGACACCTCAAGAAACGCCAGGATCGAATTACCTGCCCGCTTGCCCGCCGGCGTGGGCGTGATCCCGTGCTTCTGGTTGTAGGTGTGCTGAATCGCCCGGCGCCGCTCCGTCTCCGAAATGGCCTTGGCCATCGAATCGGTGAGGTTGTCGGCGTAGAGCAAGGCCACGCCCTCCACGTGCCGGGCCGCGCGGCCGATGGTCTGGATCAGGGAGCGCTCGGCCCGCAGGAAGCCCTCCTTGTCGGCGTCGAGGATCGCCACCAGCGACACCTCCGGTAGGTCGAGGCCTTCGCGCAGCAGGTTCACACCCACCAGCACGTCGTATTCACCATTCCTGAGGTCCTGGATGATCTCGATCCGCTCGATCGAGTGGATCTCTGAGTGCAGATAGCGCACCCGCACGCCGTTCTCGGCCAGGTAGTCGGTGAGGTCTTCGGCCATGCGCTTGGTGAGCGTGGTCACCAGAACCCGCTCCTGCTTCTCGGCCCGCAGGCGGATTTCGCCGAGCAGGTCGTCCACCTGGCCGTCGGTGGGGCGCACCTCCACGATCGGATCCAGCACACCGGTGGGGCGGATCACCTGCTCCACCACCTGGCCATCGCTCTGCTCCAGCTCCCAGTTGCCTGGGGTGGCGCTCACAAAAATGCTCTGGCGCGCCTTCTGCCAGAACTCCTCCCCCTTGAGCGGCCGGTTGTCAGCAGCGCTGGGCAGGCGGAAGCCATGCTCGATCAGCACCTGCTTGCGACTCTGGTCGCCGTTGTACATCGCCTGCAGCTGGCTGCAGGTGACGTGGCTCTCATCCACCACCAGCAGCCAGTCGTCGGGGAAGTAATCGATCAGGCATTCCGGTGGCGTGCCCGCTTCGCGACCAGCCAGGTGACGGGCGTAATTTTCCACGCCGTTGCAGTAGCCCACCTGCTCCAGCATCTCCAGGTCGTAGGTGGTGCGCTGCTCCAGCCGCTGGGCCTCCAGGAGGCGGCCCTGGCTGTTGAGCAGATCGAGGCGCTCGCGCAGTTCGGCGCGGATCGCCTTGATCGCATCAGCCAGACGCTCCTTCGGGGTCACGAAGTGCTTGGCCGGGTAGATATTGATCGTTTCCAGGCTCTGCAGGATCTCACCGGTGGTGGGATCCACGTAGCGGATCGCCTCCACCTCATCGCCGAACAGCTCGATCCGCACCAGCCGATCTTCGTAGGCGGGCCCGATCTCCAGCACATCGCCGCGCACCCGGAAGCGGCCCCGGGAGATCTCCACGTCGTTGCGGGAGTACTGGTTGTTCACCAGCTCGCGCAGGGAGCCGCGCAGGTTGAGCATGTCGCCCACCTGGAACTTCACGGCGGCCTTGAGGTATTCGCTGGGAATCCCCAGTCCATAGATACAGCTGATCGAGGCCACCACGATCACATCGCGACGCTCAAACAGCGAGCGGGTCGCCGAGTGGCGCAGCATGTCGATCTCCTCGTTGATCGACGCCGTCTTGGCGATGTAGGTATCGGAGACGGGCACATACGCCTCCGGCTGGTAGTAGTCGTAGTAGGAGATGAAATATTCAACGGCATTGCCGGGGAAGAACTCCCGCAATTCGTTGCAGAGCTGGGCCGCCAGGGTCTTGTTGTGGGCCAGCACCAGGGTGGGGCGCCCGGTGCGGGCGATCACGTTGGCGATCGTGAAGGTCTTGCCGGTGCCCGTGGCCCCCAGCAGGGTCTGGAAGCGCTCGCCGCCCTCAACGCCGGCCACCAGGCCCTTGATCGCCTCGGGTTGGTCACCCTTGGGCTCATAGGGGGCGTGGAGCTGAAAGGGACCGGCCATCTGCCCATTCTCTCTGGCCGCTGCTTGGGCCGTGGTTCAGGGGATCACGCTCAGGCGCCAGCCAGGGCAGCCACGCGGGTCAGGGGCACCTCCAGCCCGAACAGACGCAGCAGCGCCGTGGAGATCAGCGCGTAGACCACCGAGCCGAGCACGGCACTGAACAGGCCGCGGCGCAGGGTGAAGCCCTCAATCAACCAGGCCGCCAGGGCGAACAGCACCACGCTGATCAGCCAGTTGAACAGCAACGTGACTGGACTGATCAAGCCACCCAGGCTGGTCATCGCCCAGACCGGACCGAGCAGCACCCGCAGCGGCCAGATCAGCAGGGTGCCCAGCAGGCCGATCACCACGGCCGAGAGCAGCGCTACGCCATAGCCCTCGATTTCCACCCCCAGGGGCAATGCCGCCACCATCAGCAGCACAGCGGCCCGCACCGGCCACTGCAGCAACCAGAGCAGAGAACCCATCACCAGGCTCAGGCAAGCCCTAACAGGCTAGTCAGGGCACAGCGTGATGGGTTGCCTGAGCCGCCTGGGTTCAGATGGCCACGCCCTGAGGGCGGCCCAGAGCCTCGCGCAGGCCACGCACCACGGCCACCATCGCCAGTTCATCGCTGAGCCTGTTCACCGCCGAGCCCACCCCCACGCCGCTGGCGCCGGCGGCAATCGCCAGCGGCACCGTGACGGCTGAGAGGCCGGAGGCGCACAGCACCGGTGCCTGCAGCGCAGCGGCGGCCAGGGCACGGCTGATGCCGTGGGCGGCAGCCAGGGTGGGGGCGGCCTTCTCGATCAGACCGAGGCTGCCCGCGCTGAAGGGACGGGCGCTGGTGCCGCCTTCGGTCTGGATGAGGTCGGCTCCGGCGTCCACCAGATCGAGGGCCAGCTGCTCCTGCTGGTCGAGGGGCAGCACGTGGGGCACGGTGACGCTGAGCACCACCTCGGGCAGGAGCTCGCGGGTGCGGCGGGTGAGTTCCAGCACCTCCGCCGCGTCGAACAGGCGACCCAGGGGGTAGAAGGCGTCGTAGTTGCCGATCTCCACCAGCGCCGCGCCGGCCTCCACAGCGGCGGGGAAGAGCTCGGGATCCACGGCGCTCACGCACACGGGCAGGCCGCTCACAGCGGCCGCCAGGCGCACCAGCTGGGGATCACAGGCGATGTCCAGCAGGTCGGCGCCACCGCGGCCGGCGGCCCGGCTGATGCGCTCCACGCTGCCGGCATCGCGATTGGTGAGGCCGGCGATCACCTTGAGCAGTCGGCGCTGCAGCAGGGCCGAGCGCAGCGGGGCGGGCAGGCGATCGAAGCGCGACATGCCGGAAGAAAGCACAGTGGAGTGATTCTCCCACCCGAGGTCCGCCACGGCCTGGACCGGCGACCACCACCGCCTGCACCGCCTGCTGCTGCGCCACCCCGGGCTGCTGCCCGCGGGGGAGCCCCTGCTGCTGGCGGTGTCTGGAGGCCAGGACTCGATGGCCCTGGTGGGATTGCTGCTGGGCCTGCAGCCGCAGCACCGCTGGCGGCTGGTGCTCTGGCACGGCGACCACCGCTGGCGTGGGGAATCCACGGCCCAGGCCCTGGAGCTGCAGGCCTGGGCGCGGGGCCGGGAGCTGCCCCTGCTGCTCGACAGCTGGCAGCGCGGCGCTGGGGAGCCACCCAGCGAAGCGGCCGCCCGGGAGTGGCGCTACGGCTGCCTGGCGCTGCGGGCCCGCCAGCTGGCCAGCCGGCGGGTGGTCACCGGCCACACCGCCAGCGACCGGGCCGAAACCCTGCTGCTCCACCTGGCCCGGGGCAGCCATCGCCGCGGCCTGGCCAGCCTGGGGCACAGCCGACCACTGGCTCCGGGGATCGAGCTGGTGCGGCCCTTGCTGGCCTTCAGCCGGACTGACACCGCCCGCATCTGCCGCGAACTGGAGCTGCCGCTGTGGCTGGATTCCAGCAACCTGGAGCCCCACTTCAGCCGCAACCGGGTGCGCCAGGAGGTGCTCCCCGTGCTGGAGAGCCTCCACCCCGGGGCCGCCCGGCGCATGGCCCGCTCGGCCCAGCAGCTGGCCGAAGCGGAGCTGGCCCAGGAGGAACTGCTGCTGCTGGCCTTGAAGACCCTGGAGATCCAGGCTCCGGCGGGGGGGCTGGCGCCGGCCCTGGACCGCAGGGGGCTGGAGCCGCTGCAGCGGGCCAACCAGGGCCAGCTGATCCAGGCCTGGCTGGAGGGCCTGGGCAGGCCCCGCTGTGCCAGCCGCATCCTCGATGGCGTGCTCGACCGGCTGCAGGACCCGGCCAGTGCGGGCCGGAGCGATCTGGGCGATGGCTGGCAGCTGCACTGGCGCGCCCGCACACTGTGGCTGAGTCGTGAGGTCTAGGCCCAGCCCATGAGCCTGCCGCCGGAGAAGCTGCAAGAGCGCTACAGCGCCATCGAACGGGCCTACAGCGAACGGCGCTGGCCTGAGGTGGAGAGCCTCAGCCAGGGATTGCTGGCGGAGCTGGAACCCAACCCGGCCGACCCCCTGCAGCTGCGGCTCGTGCTGCTGCTGGGCCACACCCGCCTCTACGGGCTAACAGACCCCTCAGGAGCCCGACACTACTACGCCAGCGTGCTCGAGCACTGCGACGAACCCACCCTGCGGGACATTGCCCAACAGGGACTGGCCCAATGCGACCGGGAGGCTGAGGCACAGGCCCCGATCACCCAGGCAGCGGTACCCTGGCTGAGCGACAGCGCTACCGCTGCGGCAGGGGCAGCAACGCAGCCGGCCGCCAGCGACGACGCATCGCCCTGGCTCAACGAACTGGCTGGAGCTGCCGGGCAGGAGAGCGGGGAGACCGCTGAGGTGCCTGAGAGTCCTTCGCCTCCCGCAGCGCCTTCCGCTGATCTTCCGGCAATCGCTTCCCCAGCGGAGCCCGCGCCCGAAGCCTCCACCCCGGAGCAGGAGCCTGGGCTGGCGGCGGAGCCTGAGCGGGTTAGAGAGGCTGTAGCTGAACGGGTGAGCGAACCCGAAGCTGAACTGGTGGGCGAGATCGTGGACGAACCGGAACAGATCGCCGTGGCCCAGGCCAATCCCCTGCTGCGTCAGGAGCTCGTCCTTGAGGAACTCACCAGTCCTGGGGAGGACAACAGCTCAGCCAGCGACAGTCCCGGGGAGTGGACCGCCGATCAGCTGGACGATCTCTCCCGGGGTCTGTTGCGAATCAGGCTGCCCTGATCAGCCTGCGGCAGCCGAACGGCGACGGCGGGTACGGCCGGCGAATTCGGGCTCCGGAGCAGCGGCCGCAGCTGGGCTGGCGGCAGTGGCCACCGGCGCGGGGCTGGCCGCAACAGTGGCCAACTGGCGCTGGGGCTGGGGCTGGGAGCTGCGCTCCAGGCGCTCTGGACGGGGCTGACGCTCGCCAGGTCCGCGTCCCCCACGGCCGCGGGGAGCAGGACGGCTGTCGGGTTCGGCATCGGCCCGCCCCTTGTAGGCGGGGGTACCTGCGGGAGCCGGCTGCACCAGGCAGATGATCAGCGGCTCCACCTGCAACTCCCGGCGCAGGCGGCGCTGCAGTCCAAGCTCCACCTCCCGCTGCACGCCCACCCAGTCCACGTCAGGGGCCTGGCCACCACTGACGCGGCAGAGCTGCTTCCAGCGGTTCTCCAACACCCAGGTGATCTCGCGCTCGGCCCAGAGGCTGAGCTTGCGGGCATCCGCGGTCGTGACCACGCCGCGCAGATTCACCCGCGGCGGCGCCGCCATCACGCCATCGGTGCTGATCACCGCCAGCAGGGTGATCACGCCGTCCTCGGCCAGCTGTTGGCGCTCCTTGAGCACGCGGGCATCGACGATGCCGTTGCGGGAGGCGTCGAGCAGCTCGATGCCGGCCTTCACCGGATCCCCCTTGCGGATCGAATCGGCGCTGAGTTCCACCACATCGCCGTTGTCGATGATCAGGATGTTGTCCGCTGGCACGCCCATCGACTGGGCGGTCTTGCTGTGGCACTGGAGCATGCGGTGCTCGCCGTGCACCGGCACGAAGAACTTCGGCTTGGTGAGGGCCAGCATCAGCTTCTGGTCTTCCTGGCAACCGTGACCGGACACGTGGATGCCCTCACCCTTGCCGTACACCACCTTGGCGCCGAGCATCATCAGCCGATCCACGGTGTTGACCACCGAGATCGTGTTTCCTGGAATCGGACTGGCCGAGAAGATGATCGTGTCGCTGGGCTTCACCTGCACCTGGGGATGCTCGCCGCGGGAAATCCGGCTGAGGGCGGCCAGCGGTTCACCCTGGCTGCCGGTCATCAGCAGCAGGGTCTCGCGATCGGGCAGGTCGCGGATCTGCTTGATCGGCACAAACAACTCATCGGGCGCGCGCATGTAGCCCAGCTCGCGCGACTTGGCGATCACATTGAGCATCGAGCGGCCCAGCAGGCCCACCTTGCGGCCGTTCTTGAGGGCCAGCTCCAGAATCATCGCCACCCGGTGAATCGAGCTGGCGAAGGTGGTGATGATCACCCGGCCTTCGGCCTGGGCGATGTGACGATCCAGGTTGGGGAACACCGCCCGCTCGCTGGGGGTAAAGCCGGGCACCTCGGCGTTGGTGGAGTCGCTGAACAGACACAGCACCCCCTGCTCACCATGGTGAGCGAGGCGCGCCATATCAAAGGTCTCACCATCCACCGGGGTGTGGTCGAACTTGAAGTCACCGGTGAAGATCACCGTGCCCACCGGGGTGGTGATGGCCAGCGAGAAGCTGTCGGCCATCGAGTGGGTGTTGCGGATGAACTCCACCGAGAAGTGCTGACCCACCTTCACCACATCGCGTGGGGCGATGGTCTGCAGAACGGTGCGATCCATCACACCGGCCTCTTCCATCTTGCCCGTGAGCAGAGACAGGGCCAGCCGCGGCCCGTAGATCACCGGGATGTTGAAGTTCTTGAGGTGGTGAGAGATGCCGCCGATGTGGTCTTCATGACCGTGGGTCACGATCATGCCGCGGATGCGCTGCTGGTTTTCTTTCAGATAGCTGGTGTCCGGCATCACAACGTTGACGCCGTGCATACCATCGCTGGGAAAGGCCAGGCCTGCATCCACCAGCATGATGTCGTCGCCGTATTCGAACACGCAGGTGTTCTTACCGATCTCGTGAAGACCGCCGAGGGGGATCACCCGCAGGGCAGGCTGTTTTGCACCGTTCTGACTCTGATTGAAATTGGACATGTAAGCCTTGAAGAAGAACTTGAAAATGTGAACCGGATCAGCCTTGGCGTCAGGTGGGACGCAGGGCGGCCAGGGTTTCGGAGAGGCGTTGTTTCACGGTGTCGCTTGCAGACAAGAGGGGAAGACGGGGGGCTCCGACCGGCCAGCCGCTGAGTTCAAGAGCAGCTTTCACTGGGATCGGGTTGGTGGTGCAGAACAGGGCCTTGCAGAGGGGCAACAGTTGCTCATGCAGCGCCAGCGCCGCTGGCAGGTCACCACTGAGGAAGGCCTCGATCATGGCGCTGATCCGAGGTCCGGCGACGTGGCTGGCCACGCTCACCACGCCGACGGCACCCACGGCCAGCATCGGCAGGGTGAGGGCATCGTCTCCGCAATAGATGGCAAGGCGCTCGCCGCAGGCGGCGCGCAGGGCACTCACCTCCTCGGTGCTGCCGCTGGCCGCCTTGAAGCTCACCACGTTGGGCAGATTGAGCAGGCGGGCCGTGGTTTCCGGGGCCAGACTGGTGCCGGTGCGCCCCGGGATGTTGTAGAGCATCAGCGGCAGCTCCGGAGCCGCCTCGGCGATGGCGCGGAAATGGGCCTCCATCCCGTCCTGGGGCGGCTTGTTGTAGTAGGGCACCACCACGAGGGCACCGTCAGCGCCGCGGCCCGCGGCTTCGCGGGTGGCCTCGATCGCCTCGGCGGTGCAGTTGCTGCCGCTGCCGGCAATCAGCTTGGCGCGGCCGCCCACGGCACCCTGCACCGCCGCAAAGAGCTCGTGCTGTTCAGCCCAGCTGAGGGTGGGCGATTCACCGGTGGTGCCACAGATCACCAGGCCATCGGAACCGTTGGCAACCAGGTGATCGGCCAGCCCGGCCGCCAGGTCAAGGTTCACGCTGCCATCGGCGTGGAAGGGGGTCACCATGGCGGTGACCACCCGACCGAACGGAGCCTGGCTCCAGGGCAGGTGCGCGGCGCTGCTCAAGCGGCACCTCCTGGGTTGGGCGGATCCTGGAGCAGCAGCTCGGCGATCTGCACGGCGTTGAGCGCGGCGCCCTTGCGGATCTGGTCTCCGCAGAGCCAGAGCTCCAGGGCGTTGGCATCGCTGAGATCCTGGCGGATCCGCCCCACCGCCACGGGATCCCGACCCGTCACATCGGTGGGCATCGGGAAGCGGTTGGCCTCGAAGTTCTCGAGCAGCTCCACGCCCGGCGCAGCCCGCAGCAGTTCCCGGGCCTCGGCCACCGGGAAGGGCTCACTGAATTCGATGTTCACCGCCTCGGAATGGGCCCGCAGCACCGGCACCCGCACGCAGGTGGCCGAGAGGCGCAGCTCGGGCAGATCCATGATCTTGCGCGTCTCATTGAGCATTTTCAGCTCCTCTTCGCAGTAGCCGTTGGCCTGCAGCGGGGAGTTGTGCAGGAAGAGGTTGAAGGCCAGGGAATGGGGGAGCACCTCACTCACCGGCTCGCCACCGTCGAGCACGGTGCGGCTGAGCTGGCGCAGCTCCTCCATGGCGCGGGCACCGGCGCCACTGGCGCTCTGGTAGGTGCTCACCACCACCCGGCGGATCGGCCTGCGTGCCTGTAGAGGTGCCAGGGCCAGGGTGAGCAGGATCGTGGTGCAGTTGGGATTGGCGATGATCCCCTGATGGCTGAAGGCGGCCTCGGGGTTCACCTCGGGCACCACCAGGGGCACCGCAGGGTCCATGCGGAAGGCGCTGGAGTTGTCGATCACCACGGCCCCAGCGGCGGCGGCAACCGGAGCCCACTGCCTGGAAGCCGAACCTCCGGCGGATGCAAGCACCAGATCAACCCCGGCAAAAACTGAGGACTCCACCGCCTGGATCGTGAGCTCTCGGTCGCGCCAGGCCAGGGTCTGGCCGGCTGAGCGGGAGGACGCCAGCGGAATCAGCTCCGCCACCGGAAACCGGCGCTCATCCAGCAGGGCCAGGAGCTCCTGACCCACCGCCCCTGTGGCACCGAGCACAGCCACACGCAGCGGGCGCCTGGGCAGGGCAGAGGCGCTGGTGACGGTCTCGGTCTGGACAGCGGTCAAGGAGAACAACTGGCTGGTAAGGGAAGGGGCTGGTGCGATGAAGCGGGGGCTGGCACCGGGTGGAGGGGAGGCCGGGATCAGCGGGCCCTGTCCCGGCGGTTGCAGCTGAGGCGCAACAGGGTAAGGACGGGCTGGGTTCGGAGATCAAGGTGTGGGCGGGGCCTGGACGGGTGGATGGGGGTCGGGAGGGAGAGAGCTGGAACAGGGGGACTGACCGGTGTGAATGAAGGGCGATGGCGCAAACCGGCACGACCGGATCTGTCGTGAGCTGGGGCAGGCGGCTGGACTGACCAATGACTGGAGCCTGGACGGCCCTTGGCGAACCGGAGATGGGCTGGTGTGGCTCAAGCTGGCTGCATGAGCCTGGCTGGGTGGAGGTAACTGGTGGGAGTAGCTGGTGGATGTAATTGCGTGGAGTGGAATGTGAAAGCCTTTCAGCTGGATTGAGACAAGGCTCAGCCCACCTCGGATCAGCAGGTTCGGCACCCCGCAGGCGGGATCCGTCGTTCAGAACACAATACTGTCGATCCAGAGCCCGCCAAGCACTTTCTTAGGATCGGGGGCTGCAGAGTCTTCCCATGAGTCCAGCTGCCCAAGCCGCCCCTGCGGCCCAGTCCTCCTCGCCCGCATCGCTCCAGGTCACGGCCAGCCCCAGGCCCGGCAGCCGCGTCGCCCTGGAGGTGGCCATTCCCGGCAGCCGCAGCCAGGCCAGCTACGACGCGGCCCTGGAGAAGCTGAGTCGCACGGTGAAGCTGCCCGGCTTCCGCAAGGGCCGGGTGCCTCGGCCCGTGCTGCTCCAGCAGATCGGACCCCTGCGCATCCGCGCCACCGCCCTGGAGGATCTGGTGGATGGCGCCTGCCGGGACGCCCTGGACATCGAGAAGGTGGCCGCCCTGGGCAGGCCGGAACTGAGCGAGGGCTTCGAGGTGGTGCTGGAGCGCTTCCAGCCCGGAAGCGACCTCACCATCACCGTGGAGCTGGACGTGGAGCCCAGCCCGAGCCTGAAGAAAACCAAGGGCCTCAAGGCGGAGGCCGAAACGATCGTCTATGACCCGGCCCGGGTGGATGAGCTGCTCGACCAGTCGCGCAAGCAGCTGGCCACCCTGGTGCCCGTGGATGACCGGCCCGCCGCCAGCGGCGATGTGGCCGTGCTCAGCTTCAGCGGCGTGTATGTGGACACCGAGGAGGCGATCAGCGGCGGCAGCAGCGACGCCATGGAGGTGGAACTGGAGGAGGGCCGCATGATCCCCGGCTTCGTGGAGGGGGTGATCGGCATGGCAGTTGGCGACACCAGGACGGTGGACTGCCAGTTCCCCGAGAGCTATCCCCAGGAGGATGCCGCCGGCCGCAAGGCGCGCATCGAGATCAGCCTCAAGGAGCTCAAGACCCGCGAGCTGCCCGCCCTCGATGACGCCTTCGCCCAGCAGGCCAGCGACAAGCAGACCCTGGCGGAACTGCGCGAGGAGCTGGAAACCCGCCTCAAGGACGACGCCGAGCGCCGCGCCAAGGCCGCCCGCCACGACGCCCTGTTGGGCGCCCTGGTGGAGGAGCTGGAGGTGGAGTTGCCGGAAACCCTGATCCAGCAGGAGATCCGCAACCTGATCGAGCAGACCGCCGGCCAGATCGCCCAGCAGGGCATGGACGTCAAGAAGTTGTTCACGCCCGACCTGGTGCGCTCGCTGATGGACACCTCCCGCCCGGAAGCGGAGCAGCGCCTGCGCCGCAGCCTGGCCCTCCAGGCCCTGGCCAAGGCCGAGGCGATCGAGGTGGCCGAGGCTGAGCTGGAGGCCAAGGTGAAGGAGGTGAGCCGGGGCATCAGCCAGCAGGGCAACATCGATCCCCAGCGCCTGCGCCAGGTGGTGAGCGACGACCTGCTGCAGGAAAAGCTGCTCGACTGGCTGGAGAGCAACAGCACCATCAGCGAGAAAGCTGCTGCCGAAGCCGGCGACCAGGCCTGAAGGGGAGCATCTCCAGCTCGCGATCGGGCTGGGCCCTGATCCCGCCGAGGCTTTGTCCCCCATAGATTGGTCCGATCCCTCGCCGCTGCGCGTGTCCAACGCCCTCCCGCCCATGCCCGAACCGTCAGCCCTGCGCTGCCACCCGGTGCAGAGCCGCTGGCTGGGTTGCCGCCCCGAGGCAACGGCAGCTGGCTATCCGATGGCTGCCCCTGGGGTCCTGCCCACCGTGGTGGAGCAGTCGGGCAAGGGGGATCGGGCCTTTGATATCTATTCTCGCCTGTTGCGGGAGCGGATCATCTTTCTGGGCACCGGCATCGACGACACCGTGGCTGATGCCATGGTGGCCCAGCTGTTGTTTCTGGAAGCGGAAGATCCCGAGAAGGACATTCAGATCTACATCAACTCCCCGGGCGGCTCGGTAACAGCCGGCCTGGCCATCTACGACACGATGCAGCAGGTGGCCCCCGATGTGGTCACCATCTGCTACGGCCTGGCAGCGTCGATGGGGGCCTTCCTGCTATCCGGCGGCACCAGGGGCAAGCGCCTGGCTCTGCCCAACGCCCGAATCATGATCCACCAGCCCCTCGGCGGCGCCCAGGGCCAGGCCGTGGACATCGAGATTCAGGCCAGGGAGATCCTGTATCTCAAGGACACCCTCAATGGCCTGCTGGCCGAGCACACCGGCCAGCCCCTGGAGAAAATCGCTGAAGACACCGACCGCGACCACTTCCTTTCGCCCGCAGAGGCGGTTGAATACGGCCTGATCGATCGGGTGGTCACCGACACCGCCCACACCAGCGGGGCCACCTGATCATGGGTCCCACCCTTGATTCGCGGTCCCTCCTTTGATTTGATCGTTAAGGTCGGCTGACGATCCCCGGGATCGGGGCAATGCTTCCCTTAGGCCCTACGGCCTCCCTGCTCACCTGACCCGGATCTCCGCTCCGGCCCACTCCGCCGATGGCCAAGTTCGATGCCCACCTGAAGTGTTCCTTCTGCGGCAAGTCCCAGGACCAGGTGCGCAAACTGATCGCCGGCCCAGGGGTATACATCTGCGACGAGTGCATCGACCTCTGCAACGAGATCCTCGACGAGGAACTGGTTGACGGCCACGGCCATGGTGCGGGTCGCCATGCGCCGGAGCCCAGTCGCAGCAAAGCACCGGCCAAGAAGACCGCCAAGCCGGCGCCAACCCTGGCCGAGGTCCCCAAACCCCAGGCGATCAAGGCCTTCCTCGACCGCCAGGTGGTGGGCCAGGACGAGGCCAAGAAGACCCTCTCCGTGGCGGTGTACAACCACTACAAGCGCCTGGCCTGGCAGGGCGATGGCAAGGGTGAAGCCGCCGAGACGGCCACCCGCCTGCACAAGAGCAACATCCTGCTGATCGGCCCCACCGGCTGCGGCAAGACCCTGCTGGCCCAGACCCTGGCCGAGATGCTGGAGGTGCCCTTCGCCGTGGCCGACGCCACCACGCTCACGGAAGCCGGCTATGTGGGCGAGGACGTGGAAAACATCCTGCTGCGGCTGCTGCAGAAGGCCGACATGGATGTGGAGCAGGCCCAGCGGGGCATCATCTACATCGACGAGATCGACAAGATCGCCCGCAAGAGCGAGAACCCCTCGATCACCCGCGATGTATCGGGCGAGGGCGTGCAGCAGGCCCTGCTGAAGATGCTGGAGGGCACCGTGGCCAACGTGCCCCCCCAGGGGGGCCGCAAGCATCCCTACCAGGACTGCATTCAGATCGACACCAGTCAGATCCTGTTCATCTGCGGCGGCGCCTTTGTGGGCCTGGAGGACGTGGTGCAGAAGCGCATGGGCCGCAACGCCATCGGCTTCATCCACCCCGAGGGCAACGGTCGCACCCGCATCAGCAAGGAGCGCCAGGCCGCTGAGGTGCTGCGCCACCTGCAGCCGGACGATCTGGTGAAGTACGGCCTGATCCCGGAATTCATCGGCCGTCTGCCGGTGAGTGCGGTGCTGGAGCCGCTCGACAGCCATGCACTTCAGGCGATCCTCACCGAACCGCGCGACGCCCTGGTGAAGCAGTTCCAGACCCTGCTCAGCATGGATGAAGTGGCCCTGGAGTTCGAGCCCGAGGCCATCGAAGCCATCGCCCACGAAGCCCACCGCCGCAAGACCGGCGCCCGGGCCCTGCGCGGCATCGTCGAAGAGCTGATGCTGGACGTGATGTACGACCTTCCGTCGCGCGGTGATGTGAAGAGCTTCACGATCACCCGCGACCTGGTGGAGCAGCGCACCCGCGGCCAGGTGGTCCAGCTGGGCGGCAGCATGGAAGGAGCCCAACAGGCCAGCGCCTGATCCGGGCCCCCTGCCCGCTCCTGCCGCCCCAACCCTTGGCCGCCGCCGATCACCTGCAGGTTCCTCGTCAGCACGGCCTGTTCAACCACCACGGCATCGACCTGGGCGACGGCACCGTGGCCCACTACCTGGAGGGCCGGGAGATCCTGCGCAGCCCCCTGCAGGAGTTCAGCCGGGAGCAGCCCATGAGCGTGGTCGCCTACCCCGAGGGCAGTTGCTCGCCCACGGGCGTGACCCTGCGGCGGGCCATGGGCCGGCTGGGGGAGCAGGACTACAACCTGCTGTTCAACAACTGCGAGCATTTCGCCCATTGGTGCAAGACGGGACGCCACCGCAGCACCCAGGTGGAGGACTGGCTGCACACCGGCAGCCTGGGGGCCCTGGCCTTCGGTCAGTGGCTGCCGGCTGCCGTGCTGAGCGGCGCCCGGCTGCTGCTGCGCCAGGGCGTGCGCCTCGATGCCCTGCGCATCGATCGTGAGCAGCTGGAGCAGGGCGTGGATCTGGCTCGCCGCAGCCTGGAGCAGCTGGAGGGCCTGCGCCAGAGCCTGCAGGAGAAGCTGGATGGGGAACTGGCCCGGGCCGAAGCCCGCTGGGGGGAGGGCCAGTTCGAGGGGCTGCGCCGGGCAACCCAGAAACTGGCCGATCAACTCGCCGAAGTGGAGGACCTGGAAGCCGCCATGGACCAGCGCCTGCAGGGGTTGCTCGGCGCCGCCGGCGAAAGCGGCAATCGCCCCAACGAACCCGCAGACCCACCCTGAAGGCCCGGTAGCCTCGAGATCCACGCCTCCTCCCGAGGCCCGCGGCCCCCATGTCCCCGGCCTACCAGCCCCTCCACCACAAATACCGCCCCCAGCGCTTCGACCAGCTGGTGGGGCAGGAGGCGATCGCCGCCACCCTGGGCCATGCCCTGCGCTCGGGCCGGATCGCGCCGGCCTACCTGTTCAGCGGCCCGCGGGGCACCGGCAAGACCTCCAGCGCCCGCATCCTGGCCCGCTCGCTCAACTGCATCGGCAGTGACGGACCCACCCCGGAGCCCTGCGGCGTGTGCGAGCTGTGCACCTCGATCGCCGCCGGCAACGCCCTCGATGTGATCGAGATCGACGCCGCCTCCAACACCGGCGTGGACAACATCCGCGAGCTGATCGAGCGCTCCCGCTTCGCGCCGGTGCAGGCGCGCTGGAAGGTGTATGTGGTGGACGAGTGCCACATGCTCTCCACCGCAGCCTTCAACGCCCTGCTGAAAACCCTGGAGGAGCCGCCGCCTCGGGTGGTGTTCGTGCTGGCCACCACCGACCCCCAGCGGGTGCTGCCTACGATCCTCAGCCGCTGTCAGCGCTTCGACTTCCGGCGGATCCCGCTGGAGGCCCTGGAGCGCCATCTGGCCTGGATCGCCGAGCAGGAGGCGATCGCGATCACAACCGAGGCCCTGCACGTGGTAGCCCAGCGGGCCCAGGGCGGGCTGCGTGATGCCGAGAGTCTGCTGGATCAGCTCAGCCTGCTGCCCCCGCCGGTGGAAGCAGCTGCGGTATGGGAGCTGCTCGGGGCGGTGCCGGAACAGGAACTGCTCGAGCTGGCCAAGGCCCTGGCCCACTGTGAACCTCTCAGCCTGCTGGAAACCTGCAGGGGGCTGCTGGAACGGGGTCGTGAGCCGGCGGCGTTGCTCCAGGGTCTGGCCAGCCTGCTGCGGGATCTGGTGCTGGCCGGAGTGGCACCCGACCGCCTGGAACTCACCGCTGTGTCACCCCAGCTGCGCGAGCACCTGCCCGCCGTGGCGAGGCGCATCGGCAAGGCCCGCCTGCTGCACTGGCAGGCCCAGTTGCGCGGCAGCGAGCAGCAACTGCGCCACAGCGTGAACCCTCGCCTGTGGCTGGAGGTGCTCCTGCTGGGGCTGCTGGACGAGGCCACGGCCACCACAGCCGCCGCCAGCGCAGCGACCGCGATCCCAGCCGCAGCCACTCCCGCGCCCGCCCCTGCTGCCCGCCCGGCAGCACCCACCATCCTGGAAGCAGCGACAGACACCGGTCCTGCGGCCGGAGCTCCAGCCCCGGAGCAGGCGGCCCCCGCCGCCGATCAGACCGGGAGCCTCGCGGAACTCTGGACCCGGATCCTGGCCAGTCTGGAACTGCCGTCCACCCGGATGCTGCTCTCCCAGCAGGCCCGCCTGGTGCGTCTGGACGACCACAGGGCGGTGGTGCAGGTGGCCACCACCTGGATGGCCATGGTGCAGACCCGCCAGGCCCTGGTTGAGCAGGCGATCAGCAGGGCCCTGGGCGGCAGCCGCCAGCTCACCCTGGAGGCTTCCGGGGAGCCGCCGCCGGCCTCAAGCCAGCCGCCACCGCCCCTGCCGCCCCAGCACTCCCGCGCGCCTTCCCCCCTGCCGCCCACTCCAGCGCCCCTCCCACGCGCCCCCTCCGGCGACACACCTCCAGCGCCAGCCAAAGCGCCGCCGGCAGCACCACAGAGCAAACCCCAGCCCAACCCCCAGCCCAGCTCCCCAGCCGACGAGCAACCACTGCCCATGCCTTCGCAGCGGCCCGTGCCATCGCACCTGGACGAGAAGACCCGGCAGCTCGCCGAGTTCTTCAACGGCGAAGTGGTGGAGATCGACGGGGCCCTCGACGAGATCGAAGGCGCAGACGCCGCCTGAGCAGTAGGGGGGAGGGATCCCTCAGGCCGCGGCCGGATCCTCGCCGAGGTGGAGGGTCTTGGCCCAGACCAGCCGCTTGGGCAGCAGGGCCATGCGCAGGGTGGTGTACGGAATCACCAGGAACCAATGGCCCAGGTAGAGGATGCCCAGCAGCAGGTTGGCGGGGTGCATCCGGGGCATTTGGGGACCCTCACCGCCACGGCGGCAACCCTGCAGGATCGAGATCCCCGAGAGACCGAAGGCCACGAACGAGAGCGGCCAGATTGTGGGAAGACTGCGGGTGATCAAGGCCCCCAGCAGATCCGCCACGGCCACCACCGGCAGCACGTACTGGAGCAGAAAGAAGCAGAGCAGATCGAGTTTGCAGCCTGGGGTGAGGCGGTCGGAGAGCAGGCCTGGGGCGTAGTCGAAGAAGCGCTGCAGGCCCCCCTCGGCCCAGCGCTGGCGCTGGCGCCACAGGGCCGGAAGACCCAGTACCGCCTCCTCGCTCACCGGGGGATCCCAGAGCACGCCCAGGGGTTGCCGGTGGAGCAGCAACCGGAAGCTGAGATCGAGATCGTCCGTGACCGTGTCCTCGTTGAACCCCCCCACCTGCTCCAGGGCGCAGCGGCGCAGCAGCTGACCATTGCCGCGCAGCTCCACCACCCCACCCACGCTCAGCCGTCCTTCCTGCACCACCGTATCCAGAGCCATCTCCATTGCCTGGGCCCGGGTGAGCCAGTTGGCGTCCGGATTGGCCACCGCCTTGCGCAGCTGCACCGCCGCCCAGCCACCCCCCTCGGCCAGGGGCATCAGGCGCTCCAGGGTGTCGGGCTGCAGGTCGGCATCGGCATCGAGCACCAGCATCCAGGGAGCTTCGACATGCTGCAGGGCCAGGTTGAGGGCGCCCGACTTGCCGCCACCGGCATCGGGTTCACGCCGCAGCACCCGCAGAAAGGGATGGTCCGCCTGCAGCTCCGCCAGCACCTGGGGCGTGCGGTCACTGCTGCCGTCATCGATCACCCAAAGGCGCAGAGCGTCGCTGGGATAGCGCAACCGGGCGATGCCCTCCACCAGCCGCCCGATCACCGCCTGCTCATCCCGGGCAGCCACCACCACATCCACAGCCGGAGCCGGCGGGTCGGGGGCATGCTGCTCGGCCTGGCCAGCTGCGAAAGGAGCGCTCTCGCCGCCGCCAGCCCCCCTGGTGCGACTCAGTGCCGGCACCAGAACCGTGCGAATGCTGTACCCCCCCAGCAGCAGCGCCAGGGCACTGGCGGGCATCAGGCGCAGGCCGGGCTCCAGCCAGTGGGGGCCCAGGCCGGCCACTCCGCAGGCCACGAGAAACAGGGCCGATTTGCCGCGCCTTCGCTGGCTGGCACTCACCACCTGGGCACTGGTCGGGGGGTGATCGGTGGCAGGACCAATCCCGGCCATGGCAATCCCGGATGCTCTCGGACTCTAAGGGGCTCCTCCCAGGGCCTTGGCATCCAGGGCTGAGAGGGGCTGGAGCTGGGTGCCGGGGTAGTAGTGCTCCAGAATGGCCCGCAGCGTCCAGCCACGCCGGGCCAGATCAATGGCCCCAGCCTGGGACAGCCCGGCGCCGTGGCCGAAGCCACCGCCCACGAAACTCCAGCGTCCAGGCCCCTGGGGCTCAACCACGAACAGGGTGCTGGGCAGCTGGGTGAGGTTGCGGCGGATGGCATCCAGGCGAAGCACCACAGGCTCTCCGCCGCCAGCGCGGATCTCCAGGGCCAGCACCCGGCCGCTGGGGCCCCGCTCCAGCACCTTCACCTGCTGGGGCGTTCCCAGCTGGGGTGCCACCCGCTGCAGGGACTGACGGATCTGGGCGGCATCCAGGCTGCGGCTCCAGCGGAAGCGGGGATGGTCCGCGCCATAGAACGCCCGACTGGCCAGGAGGGCCGGCAGCTGGCCGCCGGGCAGTGGCAGGGGGAAGCGCGGCTGCACGGCAGCGACGCCATCCACCCTGGGCTGCAGGTAGGGGAGGGCAGCGCCGCGCCACACCTCCTGGAAACCGGCGGAAACACCGCCATTCGTGGCGTGATACACCCCGTGGATCGGCCCTCCCTGCCAGGAGAGCACCTGGTGGCGAGTGCTGTCGATGGCCTGGCGCACCGCTGCACCGGCATGGCGCGGATCGGCATACACCTGGCACTGGGTGTCGGCACAGAGGTGATAGCCATCCACCGCGAAGCGCTGGATGTTGCGCAGCGCCCAGGTGCGGGCCAGCACCGCCTGGGCGGCGAGGGCCACCGGTGGCGAACCGGCACCGATCTCATGGGGCACCACCCCCTGGAGGTAGCGCTCCAGAGGCACCTGTTCCACCAGCGTCCAGCCGCCATGGGCATCCGGCAGGAGGGTGAAGGGGCCGGCGAACACCCCGCCCTGCCAGCGCAGTCCCTGGGGAGCTTCCAGGGTCACGGGACCCTCCAGCAGCACCGAACCACCGGAGCGGCGCAGCTCCAGCACCGACCGCTCGGCCAGCTCCTGCTCGACCCGGCGCGCCTGCCCCAGCCCATCGGGCAGGGGGGCATCCGCAGGCCCCCACACCTCCCAGTCCCTGGGGTAGGCAATCACCGCCGCCACGCCTGCCTGCCGCCAGCGGGCAGCCACCTCCTCCGCGCTCTCGTAGCTGGCGAAGGGACCCAGCACCTGGCGGCGCAGGCGCAGGGGGGGATTGAGGGGCTGCTGACGCCAGTGCAGCTCGAACTGGGGGGCCTGGTAGCGGGCGCCATCAGCGGTGACCAGAGTCACCATCCCCGCTGCGGCGGTGAGCTGCAACGGCGTGGACGGCCGCAGGCGGGAGGCCAGCGCCACCCAGAGCACCGGCTGGGCAGGATCCACCCGGGGGGCTGCGCTGACGGGCCAGTGCAGGGGGTCCGGTGGAGCCAGGCCAGGCACCAGGGGCGTGGCGGCCTGACAGCCTCCCGCCAGCAACACCGGCAGCACGCAGGCCATCCGCACCAGAGCGGGCTGGAGCGCAGACAGCGAAGGAAGGAGGGGCAAGGCCAGGGGACAGGATTGCCCCAATCCTGAAGGAGGACCCGAGCTGGGGGGAGGGTGACGTCGTACTCTGTTTGTTTGTGCCCGCGCCGGAAGACATGCCGAAGCTCAAGTCCCGCAAAGCAGCTGCCAAGCGGTTCAAGGCCACGGGCAGCGGCAAGTTCCTGCGCCGCCGGGCTTTCCGCAGCCACCTGCTCGATCACAAGAGCCCCAAGCGCAAGCGCTACCTGGGCACCATGGCTGTCGTTGACGAGCGCGATGCCGACAACGTGAGCGCCATGCTCCCCTACGCCTGAGCACGGCCCTCCGCCGATCCGACCCCAACCCGAACCCACCTGATTCCCTGCCATGGCCCGCGTCAAGAGGGGCAACGTCGCCCGCAAACGCCGTAACAAGATCCTGCGCCTGGCCCGGGGCTTCCGTGGCGGCAACGGCTCCCTGTTCCGGACCGCCAACCAGCGGGTGATGAAGGCGCTCTGCAACGCCTACCGCGACCGCCGCCGGCGCAAGCGCGACTTCCGCCGTCTGTGGATCGCACGCATCAACGCAGCTGCCCGCCTCAACGGCATGAGCTACAGCAAGCTGATGGGCGGCCTGAAAAAAGCGGATGTGCGCCTGAATCGCAAGATGCTGGCCCAGCTGGCAGTGCTGGATCCCGGCAGCTTCACCAGCGTCGTGGGCGCGGCCCGCTCCTGATCCAAGCCCTCCAGCTCCCGCCCAACCCACACACCCCATCCACTCCCACTAACCCACACGGTCCCGTTGGACAACCTCCTGCCCCAGGCCTACCTGTTCGGGCTGGTCGCGATTCTGCTTGTGGTCGCCGTGGTGGTGGGCCGACAGATCTGGCGTGTACGGCGCGATGAGCTGGCCCTGGCCCGCCTCGACCAGCCCGGGGAGGCCGCACCGGGCGATGCCGCCACTCTCTACGAACTGGCCTCGGTTCAGCTGCGCAAACGGCTCTACGGCCAGGCGGTGGACAACCTGAAACGGGCCCTGAAGCTGGCGGAGGCCAACAACGAGCCGAGTGAAGCCCGGGCCCTGATCCAGAACGCCCTGGGCTTTGGACTGGCGGCTCAGAACAACTACAAGGCAGCGGTGCGCCACTACCGCGCTGCCCTGGCCGCCAAGGCCGAATATCCGGTGGCCCTCAACAACCTGGCCTTTGCTCTTGAGAAGCAGGGCAAACTGGATGAGGCCCAGGAGGCCTACCAGCAATCACTGGCCCTGGACGGCAGCAACAAAACGGCCCGCAAACGGCTGCAACGGCTGGAGCGCACCCTGGGGATCAGCCCGGGACCCAGGCAACCGGGCTCAGAAGGGAACGTGGGCTGATGGCCACTGTTCGCCCAAAGCCTGCTGATCCTTAGCCATCTTCACCACAGGCCCCGCACCGGACTGCCCACCGCTGGCTGGCCGCCCGGGGCGGCAGCCGATGCGGGGATCGGCAACAGGGCCAGACGACCACCCTGGTTGGTGAGGCGGGGGGCTTGCCAGCCGGAGAGCTGGAAACCCTGCAGACCGGAGAAGGAACCACCGATTTCCAGACCGGCGACGTCCTTGCAGTCGCAGAGCACCAGCAGATCCAGCTGGTCGGACTCGGCATTGAGATTCCCCTGCACCGGCACCGCGACACCGGCGATGGTGATCGTGCCGCGCAGGTTCACGATCTGGCCCATGGCCTCCAGGGAAGAGAGCTGCAACTCCACCGGCACCACCGCGCCGGTATCGAAGGATTGGTAGGTGCCACTCCAGGTGCGGCTGATCTCCTGGGAGAGCAGCTGGGCCCGGGCCACCGGATCGAACGTCTCCACGGCGTCGGAACCAACGATGCCGTCACCGCTGAGCACCCCAGCCACCGGCGGATTGAACGGGATGAAGGCGTCGCTGCCCAGGGGCGTGGCCGCCAGGGCTGCATTGGTGACCAGGGGCAGGCCGCTGAACAGCAGCGTGCGGGCGGCGATGCGGAACACGGCGGAATGGCGGGGGTTTGCTGTGATGGGAGGCTAGAGCCGTAGACCCCGTGATGCCGGACACAGCTGTGGATGTCGTCTGTCCAGACCTGGCCCCTGCTCAGGCCATTGCCGGGACCTCGGGCGCTGATCTCCTGGTGATCGGCGGCCGCAGCTTCCGCAGCCGGCTGATGACCGGCACCGGTAAATATCCGAGCCTGCAGGCGATGCAGGCCAGCATCGCCGCCAGCGCCTGCGAGATCGTGACCGTGGCGGTGCGGCGCGTGCGGAGCCAGGCCGATGGCCACGTGGGCCTGATGGAGGCGATCGACTGGCAGCGCATCTGGATGCTGCCCAACACCGCCGGCTGCACCACCGCCGAAGAAGCCATTCGGGTGGCCAGGCTGGGGCGGGAGCTGGCCAAGCTGGCCGGCCAGGAGGACAACAGCTTCATCAAGCTGGAGGTGATCCCCGATTCCAGGCACCTGCTGCCCGACCCGATCGGCACCCTGGAAGCCGCGGAGCAGCTGGTGAAGGAGGGCTTCACGGTGCTCCCGTACATCAACGCCGATCCGCTGCTGGCCAAGCGGCTGGAGGAGGCGGGCTGCGCCACGGTGATGCCCCTGGGCTCACCGATCGGCTCGGGCCAGGGCATTCGCAACGCCGCGAACATCGCTCTGATCATCGAGAACGCCACGGTGCCGGTGGTGGTGGACGCAGGCATCGGCGTGCCCAGCGAGGCGGCCCAGGCCATGGAAATGGGGGCCGATGCCCTGCTGATCAACAGCGCCATCGCCCTGGCCGGCAATCCCGCCGCGATGGCCCGCGCCATGGCCCAGGCCTGCGAGGCAGGCCGTGCCGCCCTTCAGGCCGGGCGCTTGCCGGTGCGGGCCCAGGCCAGTGCCAGTTCCCCCCTGCAGGGCCGGGTGGGGGGCCAGCCCACATGAAGTTCCGTGCCGGCTGGAGCGCACCGGCTGGTCGCCACCGGGCGGGATCCATAGGGTGACCTCCATCGGAGACACACCCCATGCAGGTCACCCAGGAAGATGGCGGCAAATTGAATGCCTTCGCCCGGGAACCCCGGATGGTGGTGATGGAGGAAGGTGAGCGCTCCAGCCAGAGCAGCAGGGCGCTGCTGATCGGCGGCACCCTGCTGGTGGCCCTGCTGATCGCTGTCTCGGCCGGCATCAGCCACTGAGAGGCGACGGTTGGGGCCTAATGCCTGTAGTAGCTTGCATCTCGCGAGCCTGTCTGCGACCTGCTGGGATCCCCAGCCGCAGTCAGGGTGATGGCCGGGGTTTGCAGCGATGAAGATCTTCGTTCTGGGTGGCGACGGCTTCTGCGGCTGGCCCTGCGCCGTGAACCTGGCCGATCAGGGCCACGATGTGCTGATCGTGGACAACCTCAGCCGGCGCAAGATCGACATCGATCTGGCGGTGGAATCGCTGACGCCGATCGCGACCATGCCCGACCGGCTGCGGGCCTGGGAACAGACCGGCGGCAAAGCGATGCGCTTCGAGCACCTGGACATTGCCCACGAATACCAGCGCCTGCTCGACCTGCTGCTGGAGGAACGGCCCGATGCCGTGGTGCACTTCGCCGAGCAGCGCGCCGCTCCCTATTCAATGAAGAGCAGCGCCACCAAGCGCTACACCGTGGACAACAACGTCAACGGCACCCACAACCTGCTGGCCGCTATCGTGGAAAGCGTGCTCGACATTCACATCGTGCACCTCGGCACCATGGGGGTGTACGGCTACGGCTCGCACCGCGGGGCCACGATCCCTGAGGGCTACCTCAAGGTGGAGGTGCCCCAGCCCGATGGCAGCCGCTTCGAGGAGGAGATCCTGCACCCGGCCAGCCCCGGCAGCGTCTATCACATGACCAAGACGCTCGATCAGCTGCTCTTCCTCTATTACAACAAAAATGATCAGGTGCGTATCACCGATCTGCACCAGGGGATCGTGTGGGGCACCAACACCGAGGCCACCGAGCGCGACCCGCGGCTCACCAACCGCTTCGACTACGACGGTGACTACGGCACCGTGCTCAACCGCTTCCTGATGCAGGCGGCGATCGGCTATCCGCTCACCGTGCATGGCACCGGTGGCCAGACCCGGGCCTTCATCCACATCCGCGACTCCGTGCGCTGCGTGCAACTGGCCCTGGAGAACCCTCCGACCAAGGGCGAGCGGGTGAAGATCTTCAACCAGATGACCGAGAGCCACCAGGTGGGTGAACTGGCCCGCAAGGTGGCCACCCTCACCGGAGCCGAGATCAACTTCCTGCCCAATCCCCGCAACGAGGCGGTGGAGAACGATCTGATCGTGGACAACCGCTGCTTCATCGAGCTGGGCCTCAACCCCACCACCCTCGATGACGGCCTTCTGGCGGAGGTGGTGGATGTGGCCCGTCGCTGGGCCGACCGCTGCGATCGCAGCCGGATTCCCTGCGTGTCGGCCTGGACCAGCAGGCAGGCCCAGGCCATCCAGGCCGTCTGACCCCAGCGCCGCGGCCCATCCCCTTGAAGATCGCCTTCTTCACCGAGACCTTTCTGCCCAAGGTGGATGGGATCGTGACGCGCCTCACCAAGACCGTGCAGCACCTGGCGGCAGGCGGCGATGAGGTGGTGGTGTTCTGCCCCGAAGGGGCCCCGGACACCTACATGGGAGCGCGGGTGGTGGGCGTACCGGCCATGCCGCTGCCCCTCTACCCCGAGCTGAAACTGGCCCTGCCCCGCCCGGCGGTGGCCGAGGCCCTGGAGCGCTTTCAGCCGGACCTGGTGCACGTGGTGAACCCGGCGGTGCTCGGGCTGGGCGGCATCTGGCTGGCCAGGACCCGGGGCTATCCGCTGGTGGCCAGCTACCACACCCACTTGCCCAAGTACCTGGAGCACTACGGCATGGGCATGCTCGAGCCACTGCTGTGGGAGCTGCTCAAGGCGGCCCACAACCAGGCCCGCCTCAACCTCTGCACGTCCACGGCCATGGTGCAGGAACTGAGCGAGAAGGGCATCCAGCACACCGACCTCTGGCAGCGAGGGGTGGATACCGAGCTGTTCCGTCCCGAGTTGCGCCAGCAGGCAACCCGCGACAAGCTGCTGGGCGGCCACAGCGACAGCGGCAAGCTGCTGCTCTACATCGGCCGGCTCTCGGCAGAGAAACAGATCGAGCGGATCCGGCCCGTGCTCGAGGCCATCCCCGACGCCCGCCTGGCCCTGGTGGGCGATGGGCCCCACCGCCAGCAGCTGGAAGCCTATTTCCGCGGCCTGCCCGCAACCTTCGTGGGCTATCTGGCCGGTGAGGAACTGGCCAGCGCCTACGCCAGTGGCGATGCCTTCGTGTTTCCCTCCAGCACCGAGACCCTGGGGCTGGTGCTGCTGGAAGCCATGGCCGCCGGCTGTCCGGTGGTGGGCGCCAACCGGGGTGGGATCCCCGACATCGTGAGCGATGGCGTGAACGGCTGCCTCTACGACCCGGACGGCAAGGACGGCGGAGCTGCCAGCCTCACCGCTGCTGTACAGCGCCTGCTGGGGGATCCCCAGCAGCGCCAGGCCCTGCGCCAGGCAGCCCGGGCCGAAGCCGAGCACTGGGGCTGGGCAGGGGCCACCGCCCAGCTGCGGCGCTTCTACACTCGCCTCCTGGAGCAGGAGCAACCAGTCCTGGCCGCCTGATCACCGTTCAGGACGGGGCCGGAACCAGGTGCCCATCAGCGTCCGGGCCATCGGAGCGGCAACCGTGCCCCCGTAGCCACCGGAATTCTCCCCCAGGGCGATCACCACCAACTGGGCCTGGTCAGCCGGGGCATAGCCGCCGAACCAGGCATGCACCGGCCGCGGCGGATCCTCGGCCGTGCCCGTCTTGCCCGCTGCCGGCGGCAGGCCGGGGTCATTGAGGGCCTTGGCGGTGCCCTCCTGCACGGCTTTGCGCAGGCCCTGCCGCACGGTGGCCAGGGTTTGCGGCTGGAAGCCGATCCATTTGCGCTGAGGGACGCGCTCCACCAGGTGCGGAGTCACCAGCCAGCCTCCGTTGGCCACGGCCGCGTACATCCGGGCCATCTGCAGGGGGGTGACCAGCACCGCCCCCTGGCCGATCGAGGCGGTGATCGTGTCCACGGCGGTCCAGGACTCGCCCAGCACGCTCTTCTTCCAGGCCTGATCGCCCAGCAGGCCGGCACTCTCCTCCTCTTCCAGCTCCAGCCCGGTGGGGCTGCCGAAGCCCAGCTGGCGGGCCGCCTTGAACAGCGGATCGGGCCCCATCTTCAGGCCAGCCCGGTAGAAGAAGCTGTTGCTGCTCAGCGCCAGGGCCATGGGGAAACCGATCGACCCCATGCTCACGTGGTCGCGGTAGCAGAGTCCCGCGTGGCAGAAGCTGGCGGTGGTGAGCTCTTTGGAATCGGGGGCGTACTTTCCCGATTCCAGGGCGGCGATGCTGGTGACGATCTTGAAGGTGCTGGCGGGCGGAAAGCCCTGCAGGGCACGGTTGAGCAGGGGAGCATCAGGGGCATTCAGGTCCCGCCACTGGCTGACGCTGGGGGCCGGTGAAAACAGGTTGGGGTCGTACGTGGGGCGGCTGGCCAGGGCCCGGATCGCTCCGGTCTGGGCATCCATGGCCACGATCGCCCCCTTGCGCACACCATCGAGAGCCCGCTCCGCAGCCTGCTGCAAGGGCAGATCAAGGGTGAGGCGCAGGTCCTTGCCGGCACTGGCCGGCTTCTCGCCGAGAACCCGTTGCACCTCCCCGGCCGCGTTCACCTCCACCTGCTGGCCGCCCCATTCGCCGCGCAGATGGGCTTCGAAGGCCTTCTCCACGCCACTGCGCCCCACCCGGTCGCGGATGCGGTACCCCCGCTCCCGCAGGCGGGCGTATTCCTCCTCGGTGATCCCGCTGGTGTAGCCCAGCACGTGGGCGCCCAGGCGGCCGTGGGGATAGTGGCGGAGCACATCCACGTCCACCTCCGCCCCCTGTAGGTTGCCGGCCTGCTCCCGGAAGCGCAGCACCTGCTCGGGCTTGAGCCCCTCAGCCAACTGGATGCGGAAACCGGCGCTGTCGCCCCCCTGGCGGCGCTGCTGGTCGAACTGGCTGGCGGGGATGGAGAGGAGCGAGGCCAGGCGATCGCGCAGGGCGGGCCAGCTCTGATCGCTCACCTGGCGGGGCTGGATGTAGAGGTTGTAGGTGAGGCGGCTGGTGGCGAGCACCCGGCCCTGACGGTCGAGCAGGCGACCCCGGATCGGATTGCGCGGCACCAGGCGAATCCGGTTCTCATCCGCCCGCTGGCGGTTTTCAGCCCCCTGATGCAACTGCAGCCAGGCCAGGCGCAGCACCATCGCCCCACTGAACAGCAGCACCACAGCCAGCAGCCAGGCAGGCTGCCGCCCCATGCCGCTGTGGCGAACACCCGCTGCCAGCCCCATGGTCAGGGGATCTCCGCCGACTGGAAGGTGCGCTGCTCCAGCGACCGCAACCGCTGCTCAATGCTCCGCAACCTGGCCTGCAGGAGCGTGGAATCGGCAACCCGGGACTCCGGATCCTCAGCGGCGGGGGCCTGCGCAGGCTCCGCCGGCACATCGCGCACCTCAACCTTCATCACCGGATTGCCAAGGCCGGGGCTCACCTGGTCGAGTTGCTCGCGCACCCGGCTGGCGGCCGGCTCCCCCTCCTGGCGCAGGCGATCGAGGGGATCCGGCTCAGCACCGTCGAACGCTGCGATCAGTTCCTGGGGACCACCCCGGCGCACCCGCTCCAAGGCCGCCAGGCCAACCGGCAACACCTCCTGCATCAACGAGAGGCGCAGGGCATCGAGGGGATCGGGCGCCATGGACCGCAACGCGGGATACCCCAGTCTGCAGGGAGATCGCCGCGACGGCGTCAGGGGGTGCCGATCGCCTGGCTGGGGATGGAGCCGCTGCCGAGGGGCGGCCGACAGGCCTGCTGACTCCCCCACCACCAACCCGCCGCCGCCGCCATCACCAGCAGGGTGGCCAGGGGCACCAGGGCCTGGCGGGTCACCTCCAGGCCACACCACTCCCGCCAGGCAAGCAAGCTGCGCTGGCGGTCGAAACGGCGCCTCTCGCGCCGTTCATCCTGCTCCCGTCGCCGCAGCGAGCGGGCCACCCAGCGCTCGAAGGCCTGCTTCTTGGTCACGGCCATCTTGCGCTCCACCTCCAGCAGCTGGCCGGCGGTGAGCTCCGGGTTGAAGGTGCTGATCAGTTCCAGGCTCTTGAGGAACATCTCCACCGCGCCGTCCTTGGCGGTGCGCTCCTCCTCGCTGAGCAGGTCCCAGGCCACCTCGGGATAGAAACGGCAGCGGTTGGCCTCGATCTGCTCCTCGCCCAGCTGGCCGGGTTCGCGCAGCCAGCGATCGGTATTGGCGTCGAAGCGACGCCAGTAGAGGAAGGGATTGAGGTAGATCGTCTTGCCACCCAGCTGGATGCTGTCCTGCTGGAGACGACGCTGCAGATCAGTGTCGCTGGATGGCGCAGGAGCGGCGGTCACGTTGCGGCGGTTCCGGGGTCTCGAGGGTAACGGACCCACCTCGGCTCCGCCACGGGGCAGCGGCCGGCCGACTCACTCCCACTCGATCGTGCCGGGGGGCTTGCTGGTGATGTCCAGCACCACGCGGTTCACCCCCTTCACCTCGTTGACGATGCGGTTGGAGATCCGCTCCAGCAGGTCGTAGGGCAGGCGCGACCAATCGGCGGTCATGCCGTCCTCCGACGACACACAGCGCAGCACCACCGGGAAGGCGTAGGTGCGCTTGTCGCCCATGACGCCCACACTGCGCACCGGCAGCAGCACGGCGAAGGCCTGCCAGATCTCGTGATAGAGACCGGCATCGCGGATCTCCTCGCGCACGACCAGATCGGCATCGCGCAGGATGTCGAGCTTCTCGTCGGTGACCTCGCCCAGGATGCGGATCGCCAGGCCGGGGCCGGGGAAGGGATGGCGACCCACGATCTCCTCGGGCAGGCCGAGGCTGCGGCCCACCTTGCGCACCTCGTCCTTGAACAGGCGCCGCAGGGGCTCCACCAGCTTGAACTGCAGGTCTTTCGGCAAGCCACCCACGTTGTGGTGGCTCTTGATCTTCACCGCCACCCGCTCACCCGTTTTCGGATCGACGTTGGTGCCGGCGCTCTCAATCACGTCGGGGTAAAGCGTGCCCTGGGCCAGGTAGTCGAAGGGGCCGAGGCGCTTGCTCTCCTCCTCGAACACACGAATGAATTCGGTGCCGATCAGCTTGCGCTTCTCCTCCGGATCGGTGACCCCGGCGAGCTTGCTGATGAAACGCTCGCGGGCATTGATGTATTCGACCCGGATGTGGAACTTCGTGTCGAAGAAGTCGGTGAGAAACTCGGGCTCCCCTTTGCGCATGAAGCCCTGGTCGATGAACATGCAGGTGAGCTGATCGCCGATCGCCCGGTGCAGCAGGAAGGCGAGTGTGGAGGAATCCACGCCGCCCGAGAGCGCCAGCAGCACCCGCTTGTCGCCCACCTGGGCACGCACATCGGCCACCGCTTCTTCAATGAAGGCGGCGGTGGTCCAGTCGGCTTCACAGCCGCAGATGTGATAGACGAAGTTGCGGATCAGGGCCATGCCGCAGGTGGAGTGCACCACCTCGGGGTGGAACTGCACGCCGTAGAGGCGGCGGCGGTGATCGGCGACGGCCGCTTCGGGGGTGTTGTCGGTGTGGGCCAGGCGCACGAAGCCCTCCGGCAGGCGCTCCACCGAGTCGCCATGGCTCATCCACATCGTGGAGCCCGCGTCCACGTTGGTGAGCAGATCAATCGGGTCATCCACATGCAGCGGCGCCTTGCCGTATTCGGCCTTGCCGGCCGCCACCACGGCTCCGCCCAGTTGCTGCACCATCAGCTGCATGCCGTAGCACACCCCCAGCACTGGGATGCCCAGCTCCCAGATTCCTGGATCACACACCGGCGCGCCGGCCTCGTACACCGAGCTGGGGCCGCCGCTGAGGATGATCCCCCTGGGCTGGATGGCCTTCAGCTCCTCGGCCGAGGTGGTGTAGCCCATCACGAGGGAGAACACCTCGGTCTCGCGCACGCGCCGGGCGATCAGCTCGGAGTACTGGGAGCCGAAATCCAGGATCACGATCGCCGGATGGCGCGACGACTGCGAGGCGGCGTCAAGAACGGGCATGGAGCAGGCCGGACGGCCCAGGGGGCATTCGGGCCAGCCTAGGAGTCGCCCTTTGCTCCTTCGGTGGCGCACACACCACCGGCGTCGCCGCAAACACCAGCGCTCAGCTCCTCCAGCAGCAGGGCACCGACCGGCCCGGCAGCGCAGACCCGCCGATCGCGGGCGAACAACACGGCTCCCACCGCCATCGCCGCCGCCCCATGGCGCTCCAGATAGGCGCTGCTGCGCCGCTCGATCGCGGCGGCGATCCGCCCCTGCAGACGGCTGGCCAGGGCCGGCTGGTGGCGGCTGAGCTGGGCCATGGCCTGGTCCACGGTGGCGGCGCCGTGCAGGGCCTCCAGGTCGGCACCCGCCAGCCCCTCCAGGGCCGCCAGGGCGGTGAGCACCTCGGCGCGGCCATCGGCCAGGTGGTGGTGGGTGTGGAAGATGCCACCGGCCAGCTTGACCAGCTTGCCCTGGTAGCCGAACAGCAGCAGGCGGCGCACGCCCGCCTCGGCCGCCGCCACCAGCAGCGGACCCAGCCAGTTGCCCGCCTTGAGCAGCAGCTCGGGCGGCAGGCCCAGGCGGGGTGCCAGGTCGAGACCGTTCTCGCCGATCACCAGCACCAGATCACCGGCGAAACCCGGCCGCGCCGTACGCCGGCGCAGCTCGGCCAGGGCCGCCTCCAGCTGCTCAGGGGCGGCACTGCGCTGCACCGTGGCCTGGGTGCCGATCAGGGCCAGACCGTCCACCACCCCGAAGGCGGCATTGCTGGTGCGGGCGGCCAGGCGTTCGCCCTCCGGGATCACGATCCGCAGGGCCAGGCGCCGGCCCGGGGGCAGCAGGGGCAGCAGATTCCACTCCAGCAGCTCCCGGGCATAGCCCGACAGACAGGCCTCGCCGCTGGCCGCCAGCCGGCCCACCCCGTGGCCCGCCGCCAGCTCCAGCCAATCCCCGGGCCCATCGAGCCAGCGCAGCTGGACCCACAGCAGCAGACCGCGGGTGAGATCGAGCACCGCCTCTCCCGGATCGCAGCGCGCCATCGCCAGGGCGCAGCCGTCCTCCAGGGGCGCCACCGCCTCGATCGGCACCGGCACGCGGCCGGCCTCCAGCTGCAGGGGCTGGGGGCGCTCGACGGGTTCCGCGCGCAGCTGCTGCAGGGCCGCCCGGGCCGCCGCGGCCAGCCACACCGGCAGGGTGAAGCCGCCGCCGGCGCTGGCGTGGCCGGGGCGGGATGCTGCGGTGGGGGGAACGGAGCTGGACACCGGGGCCGGAGCGGCGAAGGCCGTTTTTTATGTTGGTGGATTGCACTGTCGTCGGGCGACCACACCAACTGCCCGCGCACCCAACTCGCCCACCGCCTCGCCCCTCCCCATGCAGGACAAGCTCACCCTGATGATTCCCGGTCCCACGCCGGTGCCGGAAACCGTCCTGCAGGCGATGGGGCGCCACCCGATCGGCCACCGCAGCGCCGACTTCCAGAAGATCGTCAAGCGCACCACCGAGCAGCTGCAATGGCTCCACCAGACCAGCAGCGACGTGCTGGTGATCACCGGCAGCGGCACGGCGGCAATGGAGGCCGGCATCGTGAACGTGCTGAGCAAGGGCGATCGGGTGCTCTGCGGCGACAACGGCAAGTTCGGCGAGCGCTGGGTGAAGGTGGCCCAGGCCTATGGGCTGGACGTGCAGGTGATCAAGGCCGAGTGGGGCCAACCCCTCGATCCCGAGGCCTTCCGCGCCGCCCTGGAGGCCGACACCGCCAAGGCGATCAAGGCCGTGATCCTCACCCACTCGGAAACCTCCACTGGGGTGATCAACGACCTCGAAGCGATCGCCGGCCATGTGAAGGCCCACGGCACCGCCCTCACCATTGCCGACTGCGTCACCAGCCTCGGCGCCTGCAACGTGCCGATGGATGCCTGGGGCATCGACGTGATCGGCTCGGGCTCCCAGAAGGGCTACATGATGCCGCCGGGCCTGGCCTTCGTGGCCATGGGCGAGCGGGCGTGGGCGGCGTATGGGCGCTCGGATCTGCCGAAGTTCTATCTGGATCTGGGCAAGTACCGCAAATCGGCCAAGGCCGACAGCAACCCCTTCACCCCGGCGATCAATCTCTACTTCGCCCTGGAAGCGGCCCTGGAGATGATGCAGAAAGAGAGCCTGGAGGCGATCTTCGCCCGACACGCCCGCCACCGCGCCGCCGCCCAGGCCGGAATGAAGGCCATCGGCCTGCCCCTCTACGCCGCCGAGGGCCATGGCAGCCCCGCCATCACCGCAGTGGCCCCCGAGGGCGTCGACGCCGAAGCGATGCGCAAGGCCGTGAAGGAGAAGTTCGACATCCTGCTGGCCGGCGGCCAGGACCACCTCAAGGGCAAGGTGTTCCGCATCGGCCACCTGGGCTTCGTGTGTGATCGCGACGTGCTCACCGCCGTGGCGGCGATCGAGGCCACCCTGCAGGGCCTGGGCCTGCACAAGGGCACCCCCGGAGCCGGCGTGGCGGCCTGTGCTGCAGCCCTCGCCGGCTGATCGGCCCAACAGTTGCTAGGGTTCGTGGGCCGATTCGCAGGATTGATTCCTTCGCGTCGGCCACAAAACCTGGGGCTTCAACTTCAGATTTGCGGGTGTAATTCAGTGGTAGAATGTCAGCTTCCCAAGCTGAACGTCGCCGGTTCGAATCCGGTCACCCGCTTACGGTTCCTCAGCGTCTACAAACGCCCAGGCCAAGTGCGGCCCAGCCCTGAGGATGACTCAGGCTTCTTTACTGCGATTCAGACTGGACCGAAGGCGGGACTGGGTTGTTCATGGCCCATCGCGTGTTACCGAGATGGCCGTCGCCGTGCTCAACCACAACGAGCCAGCCTTCACTTGCGTGTCGGCGAAGGCCTTCGAAAAGCTGATGGACCTCGTCGATGACCTGGAGCTGGGTCGCCCACAGATGCCCGATTGGCGGACGGCCAGGAGCCGCTGCGGGTCAGCCTGGATGCCCCTTGATCCGGCTCTTCATCCCGAGCCCCACCCAGGGAACGCGCGACGCATGCGCTGCCGCAGGCAACGACCCGAGGAGACCTGCCGCACCACCTGTAGCATGACAGAATGAAATACGACTTGTCAGCGCATCTGGTATGGCTGCGTTCAGCTTGCGGTTGCCGGAAGGCCTGGAGCGCCGACTGGGCGAGGAGGCCCGTCACTGCGGTCAGCCGCGCTCGGAGCTGATCCGCGAAGCCCTGGAGGAGTTGTTGCGCCGCCGGGAGCAGGAGCGCTTCATGGCCGGGCTCGTCGCTGCTGCAGAAGCGCTGGCGAGCGATGCCTCAGCCCGCGCCGAAAGCCTGGATCTGGCGGCAGATTTCCTGCCGACCGACAGCGAGGCCCTGGCGTTGGCGGAGGGGGCCGTCTCCCAGGGGCAACCCGCACAGCCGACGCCCCAGCAATGGTGGCGCTGATGCGTCGGGGTGAGATCTGGGTGGCGCGCCTCAATCCCAATCAGGGCGCGGAGGTGGGCAAGCTGCGTCCGGTCGTGATCCTCCAGGCCGATCCGATCACGCGGGCCGGCCTGGCCACGGTGGTGGTGGTGCCCCTCACCACCCAGGACCGCTGCGGCGCCCGGGCACTGCGGGTGCCGATCCGTGCCCGCGACCGCCTTCTTTGCGACTCCTTTGCGATGGCGGATCAGCCGCGCTCTCTGGATCGCTCCCGCCTGGGCGACGGCCCCCTCACCACCCTCAGCCGGGAAGAACTGGCGGAACTGGAGCGGGCGCTGCTGGGGGTGCTGGGCATCGGCCTTGCCTGAACGCCCTGCTGCCGGGTGACGGGGTCATTCCCCTCGCTGATCGGTCTCCAGCCCAAGCTCCTGCACCGACCCGATCCCGAGGGCAGTCGCGGCCTGCTGCATCCGCCCATCGAAGCTGGCCAGCAGGGTGCAGCGGCTGTGCAGCGCCACCGCCAGATGCAAGGCATCACCCGCCCGCAGGCCGAGGGCTGAATCCTGCAGCAGCTCGGCGGCCTGGCGGAAGCGAGCGCGATCGAGTGAGCGCAGTTCCACCCCGCCCTGCAGCAGGCGCTCGAACTGCTCCCCAGCGGCCTGGCGTGCCTCAACACTGAAGCCGTGATGGCGCTGCTTGATCCCCAGGGCGCTATGGGTTTCGGTGATCAGCCAGTCGCTGCTGATCAGGGGTTCGCGGCACTGCGCAAACCAGTCGAGCGCTTGCGCACGGCGTTCCTCCGGGGTCAGCAGAGCCACCACCACGCTGGTGTCGAGATCAATCATCGACGGGTCAGCGTCACCAGCGTTCAGCGCCGCGGCATTCCTCGATCACCGAAGGGGTGAGAGGCAGGGTGGCCTGCAGCTGGCGCAGATCCGTGGCCAGGGCAGAGCGATCCAGCTTGCGCAGAGGCTCCAGGCTCAGGCGGCCATCAGGTCCGACAACGATGTCGATCTGATCGCCTTCCTGCAGTCCCGCCTGACGCAGGCAATCGGCCGGGAGCCTGACCGCCAGGCTGTTCCCCCAGCGGCGGATCGCCTGTGGAAAGTGCTTGCCTGCATCGGCGGACCTGCCCTGAGGCGTGGATGGAACCAAGGGTCACCATGAAGTAGATACACGACACTACGTCCGGCGGGCCGCTTCCGCCTTTCTGGGCTTCCTAGTCGGGCCCATGACGTTGGGTGCTGACCCCTGCTGAGCGAGCAGGGCCATGGCAACAGTCCAGAACCTTCTCCCAGACCTCCTCACATCCAAGTCTGAAGAGATCAAAGCTTCCCAGGCTGAGCGTCGGTGGGTTCAGTGCGCGCACCCGCTTTCAGCTGGGCATCGGCTTCGCCTGATCGGGCTGCTGGCGTTCCATGGCAGCATCCCCGCAACGGTCCAGTTCATCGGCAGCGGCGTTGTCCCCATCCAGCCCAGTGCAGCCAACCGGGTTCCCCCCTCTGCGCCGCGGCAGCCCCAGCACCCTGCAGGTGAACCTGGGCTACCGCTGCAACCAGAGCTGCAGCCACTGCCATGTGAATGCCGGCCCCAGCCGCACGGAGCAGATGGATGGGGCCACCATCGCCCTGGTGCCTGAGGTGCTGCGGGCACGGCGCTTTGCCACCCTCGACATCACCGGTGGCGCCCCGGAGCTGCACCCCGGCTTCCGGGAGCTGGTGCGCCGGGCCCGGCGCCTGGGGGTGAGGGTGATCGACCGCTGCAACCTCACCATCCTGCGCGAACCCGGCCAGGAGGATCTGGCCCGCTTCCTGGCCGGGCAGACGGTGACCGTGGTGGCCTCCCTGCCCTGCTACAGCGCCGCCAACGTGGACCGGCAGCGGGGCGATGGCGTCTTTGAGCGCAGCATTGCCGCCCTGCGCCAGCTCAACGCGCTCGGCTACGGCCAGGAGGGCTCCGGCCTGGAGCTGGACCTGGTGTACAACCCCCAGGGTCCCAGCCTGCCGCCACCCCAGGCAGGCCTGGAGGCCGACTACAAGCGGGAGCTGGCCGACACCTTCGGCATCCGCTTCAACCGGCTGTTCACGATCGCCAACATGCCGATCCAGCGCTTTGCCGCCGTGCTGCGCCAGAGCGGCCAGCTGGAGAGCTACCTGGAGCTGCTGCAGGTCAGCCACAACCCGGCCAACCTGGAGCAGGTGATGTGCCGCTCCACCCTCAGCGTGGACTGGCAGGGTCACCTCTACGACTGCGACTTCAACCAGATGCTCGGCCTGCCGGCGGCTGGCCTGAGCCCACAGCGCCACTTGCGTGATCTGCTGCACCACGACCCCACTGACGAAGCCATTGCCGTGGCCGACCACTGCTTCGGCTGCACGGCGGGGGCGGGTTCGAGCTGCGGCGGCTCCCTGAGCTGAGCTGCCCAGGCCCCCCGCCATCCTGGGAGATGGCAAGCCCCCATGTCCTGCGTCTTTCCAGCACCCATGGCCAGCAGCACAGACACCAGCAGCACTCTCGGGACCGTGCGGGAGTACTACGGCACCACCCTCAGCAGCAGCGCCGACCTGCGCACCGACGCCTGCTGCGACGCCAGCAGCGTGCCCGAGGCCCTGCGGCCGCTGCTGGCCCGCATCCATCCCGAGGTGCTCTCGCGCTACTACGGCTGCGGGCTGGTGGTGCCACCGCTGCTGGAGGGGCTGCGGGTGCTGGATCTGGGCTGCGGCAGCGGCCGCGACGTCTACCTGCTGGCCCAGCTGGTGGGACCCCGCGGCGCGGTGGTGGGGGTGGACATGACGCCCGAGCAGCTGGCGGTGGCCCGGCGCCACCAGCAGCACCACGCCGAGCAGTTCGGCTTCGCCAATGTTCAGTTCCTGGAGGGCCGGATCGAACAGCTGGAGCAGCTGCCCCTGGAACCCGGCAGCTTCGATCTGGTGATCTCCAACTGCGTGGTGAACCTCTCGCCCGACAAGCTGGCCGTGCTCGAGGGTGTGCGCCGCCTGCTCAAGCACGGCGGCGAGTTCTTCTTCGCCGACGTGTATGCCGACCGGCGCGTGCCCGAGGCCCTGCGCCACGATCCTGTGCTCTACGGCGAATGCCTCAGCGGCGCCCTCTACTGGAACGACTTCCTGCGCCTGGCCCGCCAGGCGGGCTTTGCCGATTCCCGCCTGGTGAGCGACAGGCCCCTGGCGATCACTGATGCGGAGCTGGCCGCCCGCACCGGCGCGATCCGGTTCTTCTCCGCCACTTACCGACTGTTCCACATCCCCGAGCTGGAGGATGCCTGCGAAGACCATGGCCAGGCGGTGATCTACCGCGGCACCATCCCCGACCACCCCGATGCCCTGCCCTTCGACAAGCACCACTGGATCGAAGCCGGCAAGGTGTTTCCCGTCTGCGGCAACACCTTCCGGATGCTCGCGGACAGTCGCCTGGCAGCGCACTTCCGCTTCATCGGCGACTTCAGCCGCCACTACGGACTGTTCGAGGGATGCGGCAGCGAGCTGCCCTTCGATGGGCCAGCCTTGGCAACAACGAAGACAACCGCAAACAGCGGCTCCTGCTGCTGAACCGCTGGCCCTGGCGCCAGTTGACACCACCACAAGCGGGTTGCATTCTCGCCACCACGCAGGACTCAGGGGGAGGGAAGGTGTCGACCAAAAACGCAAATAATATGGCCAAAAGATTCAACGATCAAACCCATATAAGCCCTAAGGAGACTCTGGAAAACCCAGGCCAGCCGCGCGAAAATACCCGTGTATGCGTAGGCGCGGACTGGGTTCATGGGCATCAAGCAGCTCGGATTCGGTGATTACGAGCAAGCCACCGCCAAGAAGC